>SKEC01000099.1_pt1 | contig 95855 bp, 104 predicted proteins | sample 4826641 | NCBI WGS metagenome assembly SKEC01 (sample SAMN11008819, study PRJNA524170) | human gut metagenome | biome: Human fecal sample; material: Feces; isolation source: fecal sample from pouch patient p18, p21 | host: Homo sapiens | place: Israel: Tel-Aviv | collected 2015-12-22
CCCTTTTTGTGTCGTGGTTGCATCCTGGGCTGTATACTTCCCGTTAGCCAGGTCATATGCAGCCTTGACAGCTTTCGGTGTGGCGGCCAGCACTTCGGACGTGCTGTTAGTGGCACTACTGAGCTGAGTGATGCCTTTCGCTGTCAATGAAGCTGTTGGCACACCAGTGATCTGATTCCAGGGATGTGTATGACTGGATGGTGCCTTTCCGGCTGCTAGATCGTATGCAGCTTTAACCGCTTTTGGAGTTGCAGCTAATGTTTCAGAAGTGCTGTTGGTGTCGCTACTGAGCTGAACTATCCCTTTTTGTGTCGTGGTTGCATCCTGGGCTGTATACTTCCCGTTAGCCAGGTCATATGCAGCCTTGACAGCTTTCGGTGTGGCGGCCAGCACTTCGGACGTGCTGTTAGTGGCACTACTGAGCTGAACTAATCCCTTTTGCGTTGTGCTTGCATCCTGCGCCGTATACTTGCTTTTCGCCAGATCGTAGGCTTTTTTAACTGCCAGCGAACTCGCAGCAACATCACTTCTGGTACTGGTTACAGAGTCTGAAATATCAATGCCGATCGTGCGGTTGATACGCTCGGATGTATCAATCATCTCTTGAGTAATGGTAGATACGCCAGCAGGGATATTCACCGTACAAACCAGCAGTTCCCCATCACCTAACTGATATGAATCGGTATAGGTTCTGGCAACAAATTCAGCTGCATGAATATGTGACGCGGTATTCACCTGATAGGTATCTTCTCCAAGAAGGTATCTTCCCTTCAGCACAATTGCATATTTCTTGCCTGCGTTAAGTGCAAGAGAGATATCCTTACGATGCTGAATAGTTACCTGGTAGAATTCACCAATATCCACTGACGCCGCGCCAGCGGTTTTATCTCCATCCACTGAGGTGATTAACAGGTTCATTCCACCGCCAGGCTTAGGCAAGAAACCAGCATAAAATCCCGGGTCAACAATTCCCCTGAATTTTCGGTTTAGAGCGGCTGACAGATATGGTTCGTGGTATTGCACATCAGCCACCAGAGCCAACGACTCGGGTGATGGGTAAGTAACCGATGTAACAACTGTAACGTCATTCATCAAGCATATCCTTATGCTGTAGTCGAGTTTATGGCCATAACTGCGGTATATGTTTTGCCCACATACAGCGAGTCTTCTTGGACACAAATAATGGCGATTGGCTTATTCTCGTTATCCAGAACAACCAGAGTGTTGAATGGGTAGTTTTTCCCTTCCTGCAACTGACTTTGATCAAGGTCCATTCGGACAGTAATTATCCCGCCTGAGTAGGTTGGGACGAGGTTGATGGTGCAAAATTGACTGGTCAGTTCTGCCAGATCGAAAGCCTTTGGCAGTTCTCCAATCTCATAAGTGCCATCTCCTTTCTTAGTAACCAGTGAACTGGTACCGAAAACGGCCTTGCTGATTAAAAATCGAGAGCCTTTGTTAATGGACGATTCAGCGCGCCGCTGATAGTAATAGTCCAACAACTGACTCTTATAGAGGTTTGTTGAGACGTCAGACATGATTTTCCCTAATCAATGTTGTGAAGCCTCATTGTAAGATAAGTAACTTGTCACCCCGCCCTGCGGACGGGGTGATTGTCACGCATCGCTATCCAACAGCAAATCATCTGCGCGGGTGCGATCAAACGTAGGCGTTGCTTTCACAATAGTGCCGCCCGGCGTTGCAGTGATCGGGGCGTTAATCGACGTAACTTCAGTAAGCGAAGTTGTATCCGAAGTTTCAAACCAGCAGAATGCTTTTTCGGTATCAGAAATCTCATTCAAAGTGATCATGTCGGCCTGTTCATTTACAACAACCGACAAATAGAGCGTAAGCCCATCAAACACTATATGCAGTGGCAGTAGAGGCTTTACGAACTGATTAAACTTTCTGAGAATTTCTTCTGTAATTGCGGACTGATCTATCGTTCCAGTAATACCCATTGTCCGGGCCAGGTCGTTTATGGGAATACTGATCATTCCTCTGGAAGTCAGAAACATCTCGCCGAATGTGCCGCCGGTGGTTTCCAGTGTGCTTTCTGGAATCAGGACCGTGCCATAGGGATGACGTTCAAAGTCCACCGGAGCATATATGGGATCCCATAAAACCGATATACCGTTAAATTCGCGATAAATTGTCTGGTTTATAGGGCGTTCAGTACCCTTAAAATGGATCTCATCAAACCGCTGTTGTAACAACATCGGAACGGAAGATGAATTCGACGTCCTGATAGTAAAAAACTGGCCAAGTTCATTTGTCCTAGTCTCCAGATCCTCCTTGCTCATGGAGAAAATAGACTTCCGGTTGGTAATTCGCTCCAACCATGGGTCAACAAAGGTGTCCATCATTGACTGAACCAAATCAGCCAATGATTTATAAAGTAATGACTTTTGCTTAGCTGATGTAAGCCGGTTATTAAACCAGGAACGCTGCATCACTCCTCCTCATACGAAATATTAAAGGTGGAGTTTTCTGTATCCAGATAAACGAAATCGTAAAAGCCGTTGGACTCATTCCACTCGACAAATTCCAGATAAAAGTCGCGGAAATAACCCAGCGTTTCGATAAATGCCCAAACGTCTTTTTTCTTGATTAGGATGTACTTGCCGACACGGTTCGGATCAAAGAAAGTTGAGTCACGCCCAAATTTTGTTTCCAGTGCCGACTTCAGCTCATCAGTCACGTTCTCAATGGTCAGGCTTGCCGATATCCGCCCAGTGATGGTGATCTTAAAGGGGAGTTTTCTGACCTCTTTATACGAGAATTTCTTGTTCAACTCATTCGGCACCTTCTTAAAGGCAGCCAGGATCATTTCTTCAAGCTCTGACTGGCTTTTGTTTGGATGCCATCCTGAAATAAATATCTTATTGATATTCCGAACATTATAAGCACCATCTAATTTCTCTTGCTGGCCTTCGCCCCATGCCTTTACCCAGGACAGTCCCGGGATGTTACGCACCAGAAAATACGTATAGTCCCCGCCCCATACGACCTGATCATCATAGGCAAGGTAATATTGTGCACGATTACGTGTGATCTCCGTTGTTTCGGCATCGGTACCTGCGGTTATGGGTGTCGTTGTCTTAACTGAAATCAAATTAGCTAAATTAGCCGCAGAATCGACAGGAGTCAGGTTTTGGCCAGCAACCAGGGTTATATCTCCGTTGGTGCACCATACCTTAAGTGTAATGGTCGAGCCTTCTGGCGGTATTTGCCCAATTAGCCCATCACCGAATCGAACCCCCAACTGCTCGGATGGCTTATAAAACTCAACGTAGACCTGGCTTTTACTACCGGCTAACCGGAACATAGTGCTGGAAGACCACTGCGTGGTCTTACCATCGGTCGTCACGAATACTTCCAGCTTACAGCAGACAGCAGTGAGAGCCTTTGATAACACGACTTCCAGAAATTCTTTGGCTGCCGTAACGGTATATGTCACCTCCTGGATTTCCAACTGTGCCACTTCTACCGTACCGGTGCCGTCAACCAACCTGCATACATCCATAGTCATGTAAGGGTACTGGTCGTCAGATATTAAAGGCATGTTTTTGGGGATTACCGCTGGGGCATCTTCACTTGTGGCGGTGATCTCAATCATCCCCGATGACGGTGTTGGCTTGGTACCAACGTAACTATTCGTTTCTGCCGCTGCCAGGATAGAGGAACGCCGCGTCGCGGTCGATATAAAGCCTTCAGCCAGCGCCGCATCGGCATACTGAAAGCACCTGTAGACAATCTGGGTAATAAACAATGTCAGCATCGAGACAAATTGAGAGCCGACAAACTTCGACCAGAATGAATCTTTCTCGACAAGCTCTTCAAACTCTGCACGAATACTGTCTTTAGTCGGTGTTGTTTTACTCATAGCACCACGTCCTGTGTGATAGTTATATCCCTGATACGAATGGATATTTTCAACTTATCAAAAGCATCTCCCTCGGCTACTGACAAGCCAGAAATCGGTATGTCAGGTAAATCTACCGTCAGTTTTTGCAACAGCATTGCCTCAACCGCAATTTGAACATGCGACAAGTTGGTCGGTTCGTGTTTAAACTGCGGTAAAACATTGCCCCATGACGGATCTCCGTATACCTCACCCTGATAAGTGTTTAGCCACTCATATAAACGAGCGCCCCAGGCCTCCTCCTGGGACTCATACGTTTTTACGCCGGATAACTCCAGCGTCAGTAAAGGATCAATTTCATTATTGTTGGCCATCAATCAACTCTCGCGTAGTCATTCATCAACGGATCATCAATTGACAGTGGCACCGTGCGCATAACGCCCGGTTGAGGCGTGCTGACCTTTACGACAGTTCCCTGGCCTTTCGCCGAGTCTTTAGTGTGCTCTTCAATCCTGGCAAGCAATGAGGTCATCTGCGCAAACAGCCGCTTCGTTTCACCATCAAGTGAAACGGTATTATCAGCCAACTGCATTGTCGGCTTGGCACCGGAGCCGCCAAGGTCACTAATAACCTGTCCGTCTATCTGCATACGACCGGTTGGTTGCTGCAAATCGTTGGCGGCAGTCGTCACCTGGGACGTGGAGGCTGGTTCAGGCGCATTATTTTTCCGCATCCCCGGCGAGTTGCGGAGTTTATCAAATAGTCCATCAATCCCCATTTGTGCGCCGAGTTGGTCAAAGTAACTTGAGTTGCTGGCCACCGGACGCGCCTCTTCAACTGGCATCGGAGTATCAACATACACATTGCCAGCTGCTGTTGCGGTCCCCTTCCCTCGTGCACGTTCTTCGAGCGTTCCCTGAACGACTTCCCGACGCATACCCCGGCCATTCATGAATTTGTTGACCAGATCGTTAACGCCAACAGCATTGCCAATTTTGTCTACCAGACCGCCTTTCTCAAACGGGCTATCACCAGGGGTAAACGCCAGGCCAGTAGACTGATCGATAACAGCGTTATCAGGCAGTGGTCCCCTCACTCCATATTGCGCCCCACCCTGTGCTCCTGCTCCAGGTGTATAGATTTCACCACCTAAATAGCGAGCACGATGAGTATTGACCTTGATCGCGTACTCACGGTTTTCTTTCGATAAGTCACCTGTGCCTTTTTTCCACTTATTGATAGTGCCAAACCCAGCATTATATGCAGTGATGGCCTCGTTTAAGTCTCCATTGGCTTGCTTCAGATATTTGCTCATGAGAAGAGCCGCAGCTTCTGCCGATTTCACAGGATCAAACGATTCACCTTCAGCTAAGCCAGTCTCTTCACGAGCAATCCCCGTGAACTGAAACATCCCCAGAGCACCGGTTTGGGATTTTGCATACGGATTACCACCAGATTCAGTTGCAGCAATCGCGTAAAGAGTGCCTTCTGGAAGACCGTATTTATTCTCTAGTTCGGCAAAATACGGAGCCAACTTATCGAGATTTGCCTTACCTTCAGCGCCAAGACTTCCGACTTTTACATCCAAGTTGCCATTGTTGTAGGTATCCGCAGCTTTCTGAATGTCATTCCTGGTGCCAGTGGTATTAAGCGACGATGATGACGAGCTATTTTGACCAATAGCTTTATCAATTCTCTGCAACGCGCTATTGCCCGTTTCTACGGCATTTGCATTGATAATCTGATTAGCAGTTTCTTTAACTGTTTTATTGCTATCTTTCGCCGTGTCCAGTGCCGCATTTATCACGCGGGTAACAATATTAGTCTGTTTGGCATCGGATTCAGTTTTAGAATCAGATGTCTCCTGGTGGCTATTAACCGGAGCTTTTAACTCTGGAGTGATTTCTTTCGCATTAGCCTCGCCGATCGGATTGGGTATTTTTGATACAATCATTGCCGCAGGGGTATTTTTAACGGCATCAACCGCTGCATCTAATGCTTTACCTGGTAAATTTTTAACCCCATCCCAAATATTACCAGCCGCCTCTTTAATGCGTTTCCCTGGGTTCTTAATGAAATCAATTGCACTATCAATTGCATCACTGAAAACCTGTTTCAGGTTATCGACAGTAAAGAAGTCTTTGATGGCATCCAGCTTTTCAAGCAGCTTATTAGATGTATCGCTAAACCATGCTGAAACAGCATCACCAATCTTTGCTGTGTAATCATCGAACTTGGTAGAAATGGTGTCGCCAAGGTTAGAAATATATGTTTCTAAGTTGGTAACCCCGCTATCAATGGCCTGGGCAATACTTTCCGTCGAAAATGATTGCAACATATTGCCGATATCCTCAAATCCAAGTGATTTGAGAACATCACCAATAGCACTGCTAATACCAGATACCAGTCCCCCCAAATCAAGAACATTGGCTAACGTATAAGCGGCTTTTTGCTGGAATGATGGCTCTTGTCCTGATTTAAGCCCAAACGCTCGACGTTGCGCTTCTGTATCATTCCAACCGGTTACCGCATCATAAATACCTCCAGCCACTGTGCCGACTAAGGGAATTGCGCGTAACGCCCCTTTACCAACTGCCTTTAATCCAAATTTACCTGCTGCCCGGGCAGCCAAATCTCCACCTTCATGGGCGATAGTCTTCTTGCCACCACCGCGTAGCATTCCTACAAGTTTCTTTGCCCCCAGAGCGCCAAAAGCGAGTGCTCCAGCTTTTTTCAGCATGCCACGCCCCATTAACAACGACGCGACGCCACCGGCCCCCTTCCCTAACAGGCTAAATAGTTTGGACAGCAAGCCGCCCTTCTTTTTCCCGGTGTTTTTGGCTATCTGATCAAGGGCGCTGAGAATCTTGTCATTGCCCTCTTTAATTTCGCTGGTCTGCTCCTGAAGTTCCTGAACCGTCCGTTTTTGGGTGTTAACCTGAACGACATCGGCACTATTTTGCGATTTACGCCTAAAAAAACCTTTTCTACGGCTGTTATCGTCATTGCCACGAATCACATCGGCAATAGACTTTCTGGCACCATTAAGCGATCCACCAACTTCTTTTGATATCCCGCCAAGCTCCTTCCCTGCTGCCCACAATGGACCTGCAACGGCATAACCTAACGCATCGACAGCACGAGTCTCTGAAGGGTTACCTATGCCTTCAGCTACTTTTGACAGTTTTTTTAATAAACCTGATTCAGCATTTAGACGCTCATCATCCTCTTTTCGCCTGGCCTTTTCTGCTCGTTCAGCACGGGCATCTTCCGCTGCGGCCTTACTCCCTGACTTTCCAATAAAACGACCACGCGCATCGCGTTGGTTTTGGCTTTTTTGCGCACCGCCTTTTTGACCGAACATTTCGCGAGCGTGTTCGGCTGCTTCGGTCCGTTGTGCCTTTACATCCTCTGGTATAGCCTTCCTGCGTCGTTTTTTACCCTTTGGTGTGGTTGATTTGGCCCGCTGTTCCTGTTGAGCAACATCTTCCTGAACTACACGAGAAACGTCCCCTAAATTAAGCCGTTTCATTGCCTCAACAATAGGGTCCACTGATGGCGCATTGGCCACAAAGTCTGGCCGGGAATTTTCGATTGTGCGATTTAATGCCGACACACTGCGAGAGACAGGATCAACAGTTGCAACGCGTCCCCCTTTCAAATCTTCAACAGCTTCCCGGATACCTGCAAGCTCTTCCAGCTCTTTTGCACTGGCGGTTTCAACTGTCCTTATAACATTGTCAATGTTGGCGTTTTTTCTTTCCATGATCTTATCGCCTACCGTTTCGGTTTAAGTTTTTCTTCCAGTTTCTCCAACAGGAAAAACGCATAGGATTCAGTAAGCCTTTCAGCGTCCTGAATCGGTATACCCCCATACAAAACCAGGTTGGACACTAAGGTCTGATAGCTTTTCAATCCCCACCTGTGGAATGAAGTCGGTAGCCCGAAAGGGCACCCACAGACGGGTATACGCACCCTCTGTGGACTCCTTTTTATCCTGATTTGGGCATTTATGCGGCGGGAGACGAAGACGCATTTCACCTTTATCGATGTAGCACGGTAAACCATGTTCGAGCTTTTCATGAGCCAGTCGGATGTGTGCCGCCAGCTTCATAAATTCAGTATCAATGGCCATCCGTTTAATCGTTTCATAACGACGCTCAGCCTGATCTTCACGAGTACCGCTAACATCGTTATAAAGCTCACACTGATAAGCGAATTCCCAAAAACGCAAATCAACGATCGCTTCTTTGAATTCCGCGTCGTCTTCAGGTGGCAATGCTGCACGGCGCATCTCCAGCATTTCCATTGCCCAACCATCAAGCGGCACGATACGCCATTGATAAGGTACTCCCTCTACAGACACCTCAATATCGTCAATGAAAGGTTCCACTTCCAGGACCTGGATATCTTCAGCCAGAGCATTCATATCGCAATCGTAATAATGCTCTTTACCGCAATGTTTACAGGTGTAAGTGAATGTCTCGACCGGTGTTTCACGGGAGCCGGTAAATATCCACCATAACGCGGTAATCCGGTCCTGCGCCGTCCATGTCAGGGGATCATGTTTCGCGGGTTCAGCCAGCAAGGCTTTTAAATACGCCGTTGTCTGTTGTTCTTGTTCCTCCGGTGTTATCGAGTTGAAACGCATCGCATCAGCAATATTTGGCTGACGGAACTGGATCAATTCAGTTGGCCGCGATGGTAGCGGGAAAAGGGGTAAAAGCATCCTTGCTCCTTAATTCAAAGAGAAAAACTAAAGCCCAGAAGGGAAGCCAAAGAACTTGAGGATTGGTTAAACGTGCTGTGCAATGCGAAGGTCATTGGGAATGACTTAAATTCCGTAACCTGATCCCGCGCATAGGTGACATCGCCGGTAGTGACCGGGAATACAGTCATCTCATTTTCCAGTTTGGTTAAGCCGGAAGACAGCAACCGATAAATACGCACATTGAGCAAATATTTAGACGGTATATTCCCGGTACCGTCTGGATTAATCACCCGACTTTTTGCCGTCTTAAACCAGTCCAAAACGAGGCCATCAACGGTATCCCTGACCATCATTGTTATCTGCCCTGGCGAACGCTCCGTTGGTTGAAGGATATTCCCTCCGCCGATTTTAATCGTTTCATATTCGATGCTGTAATCGTGGTAGGTAATATCTTTGGCAAAGAAGTCTGCTCCCTCCAGTCCATCAACTTCGACAGAGAACTGCCATCCTTGCGCGAACAGCATTTTGTTCATGATGATTGACGTCAGCTTACCAACTTCCCGCTCACCAACGCCGGAGCCAAATAATGTCGTCGTTAATGCCGAAGATACATAAGACTTTACTGAAGCAACATTAAGCCCCATATCAGCCCCCTCACTTCAACATGGATGAGAAAAGAACAATTCCCGGGATAATTGCCCTTGTTGCGCTCATTTTCTCTTCCAGATCCAGCTTCCGCTGATACAGCGTGTTCTCGTCGGATAAATTGCTGGCATCGAGTTTCCCCGCGATAGATATTCTTCGCAGGCGATCAGTGTTAGGTATCGCGATTAGCACTTCCAGATAGTCAGAAAGTAACCCAATGATTTCAGGTGGCACTTCTCCATTATCCAGATCCATATCACGCAAATTAGCCAGATATGACACATTCAGTGGGTATACCGCTCGATGGGTATCTTCAAGCTCGATATTCCCATCGTAAACGTCGGAGTAGACAAGATCGCCGGTGTGATCTGTAACCGATACGAGCGCAAGAAAATCAACTGGGCAAGCAAGTGATTTACTGGCCTGATCGGTGATGCGTATCCGCTTGATGTGCCCCGCCCTATCCTGGTAGGTTCCCAATGCTTTTCTTAGCAGGGATTCCAGTAAGGCAGGTTCATCCGCAATCAAAGGTGTGAAGCGGGATTTGACGTCTTCGAGTAATTGTCGTGGTGTCATTGAAACCTCGTAGAATCTGGTGTGTTAACCGATTCTACGAGTAGTCATTTGTGACAGGTCATTTTGCGCGCTTCAGGCAGCCATCTTCAGGTGCCGCGTTGAAAAGCTCTGCGGCCTTACGTAGCGTAAATGTTGCGATTTTTTTTCCGTCTACGTATGCATCGAATGTTTTAACTTCCATATCAGGGGTATCTGACCAAAAACCATACCAGTAACTATCACCCACAGAGGAACCGATAGAACTGATAGGATATTCATCATCACCAACTTTCAGCGTTATTTGTTCTTTTTTAGCATCAAATGACTCACCGCCAGGTTCTGTTTTCATGAGAGTGAGTAGTCGTGTTCCTACTTGATTGGGATCCGTATTATTAAATCCAACATCGCACTCAAATGTAAGCGTATAATTATCTTTGCTGGAAACAGCATAAGAACGAACACCATGAGTCTCGCCGGTTGACCATTTGCTTACATTTGCCATTGATGAAAATGGAGTAAGCAAAGCAAGAATTAGAAAAAATCGTTTGATGCGCATTAATTTATCTCCTTTGGATATTAACGATTATCAATATTTTAATTGGTTATCCATAATATATTTACCATTCATAGGGTAAATTAAGCGCTTTTAAACCTTGCTGGAAGGTATTAAGTGAGCCGTTCTTTTGTTGTTCCATTTGTTCGCGTGCCGCTTTCTCATACTGCTCCATCCGTTGGTTATACTCTTGCAATTCCTCTGGTGAGAGGTTTCCCATTGGGGAGTTTGTACCCGGCCCCCTGGCCCGCTCTTCAAGCGTACCCTGCACGTTTTGATGGCGCATTCCCGGGGCGTTTCTGATTGAATCAATGCCATTTCTTCCAACGTCTTCTTTATTAACGGCATTGCTCGCCACCAGCACACCCCAGCTAGGGATAGCAAAATCAGGAGCGGTTTCGCATGCCTTTACCATATAATCGAAAGAGCTTCGATTGATCTCGTTTGCGTCGGGATTTAACAGGCGAGAATATTGATATTTAGCATTTTCGTTGGTTGCGACTTTATACAGTTCTTGCTGCACCATCGCTTCAGAAAGTTTAAGGCGTTTCATATCTGACAGTAACTTCTTGCGCATGGATTCGTCTTGACTGACAGCAAAGCCGTAAACGTGCCCAAGGTATTTCGTATAATCGGTACAAATCTCCTTTACGCTTGATGCTGCATTAACAGTCCCAGCCATAAATAATAACGGTAGTAATAGTTTTCTCATTATAACCTCACCTGCCTTATAACTCATTTAGGGTACATATTTTCGCCTTTAAAAAAAAGAGGTTATTAGATCCATTTGTGTATTTATTAAACAAACAATGCTCTAATAAATTTGTATTTTTAAGTCACGAATGCTATCTTTTCGCATCATATTGACCTTTTAATCGTTCAGGCTTATAGTTCCGCCGTCGCAGCAAATTCTGCGACCAGGTTTGACAGCCTGAATACTTACGCGGACAACCGCACATTTCCGATATTGCGGTATTTTTGTGTCCGTAAAACCACGTTACGCCCGAATTATGGTGGGGCGTGATGGGGAGGCTTCGGCCTGCTGGTTTCGTAAGTGCCAGTCTGTCAACCCTGTCACGTCCTGCCACCTGTTTGACAGCGGGTCGCAGGTTGTTTATCAACTTACGAGGCCGTAACTATGGTTAATGCCAATCCTTGCGCACGCCAAGAATTCATCTGGCGTTTCTATTCCTGTAAAAAACACCACTATCACTTCGTTATCGCAGCAACAGAAGACGAAGCACGCTCCCAATTGCCTGATGGCCCCTGCATTTTTACTGCCCGTTTTTCAACTAACTCGCGCAATTCACTTAGTTACTGGAACCTCCCCTTCTCTGCCGACGTTCAGGGGGTTTTATGAAAAAACCTCTCGTCACCCGTAATGAAATAGCCGAAGCGATCGCTTTGCATACTGCCTGTATGCCGACACGGGAGATCCCCGGCGCAATTGCTAACTATTTCATGATAACCAGGCGTTTTTATACCCGAACAGATAAGGCTGTGATCAACAGGCTACTGATAGCCGAGATCAGGGATTATTTGATTGAACAAGGACGTCTACGTTACGCAACGGTGGCAGCAGAAATGAGAAAGGAGGCACATAGAATGACCAGTAATAATTTGAATGTTAAAAAACCAGCATCTGTTGCTTCACCTACGCCATCACCAGCTGTGAATGTTATCTCCAACACTGGAGACACAATCGACAGCCAGACGCTGTTAAAGATGGTCAATGAAGCGCGTAAGTTATGTGGGGAACCAGAGGTTCGGAACAACAAATTCATCAAAAAAATACTCGACGAATTAGAAGGTGAGGACGGTTACACAAAAAGTGCAACCGTGCCGCCAGGTGGCGGTACGCCTATGGTTGTCATAACCATGACCTACAAACAAGCCCTGCGAGTCGCCGCGCGCGAGTCAAAAGCAGTCCGCCGTTCGCTGATCGACAAACTGGAAGAATTGCAGCAGGCAAACTCCCCTGCCCCATCGATCCCCCAAACATTACCAGACGCTCTACGCCTGGCTGCCGAGTTGGCAGAACAGAAAATGCAGTTGGAACAACAGCTGGTGGCCGCAGCCCCTAAAGTCGATTTTGCCGACCGGGTATCAGCGGCTAATGGAATCCTGATCGGGAACTTTGCAAAGGTCGTTGGACTTAAGCAAAACGCCCTTTTCTCATGGTTGCGCCAGAACGGCATTCTCATGGCTTTTGGTGCGCGCAAAAACGTACCGCGCCAGCAGTACATTAACGCCGGGTATTTCACGGTGAAAGAAGTGGTGCTGGATGATGAAAATGGCTACCAGATACGGCTGACGCCCCAATTAACGGGTAAAGGCCAGCAGTGGTTAACTCGCAAGCTACTTGATGCTGGTTTGTTAAAACCAGTAGCAATAGGTTAACAAAAGAAAAAACCTGCCAGCAAACTGGCAGGTTTCTGAGCAGATCGACCAACCCGATCTGGATCGAGTCAGAAAAATTTGCTCTAATAAATTTCGTTTTCTAAGTGCAAAGAATCACCATTTCGAGCTGGTGATTGAAGGTTGATGCAAATTTGGAGAAAAAATGCAACAAACATTCAATGCGGATATGAATATATCAAACCTTCATCAAAATGTCGATCCTTCAACCACTCTGCCCGTTATTTGTGGTGTTGAAATTACGACCGACCGCGCTGGCCGTTACAACCTTAATGCTCTACACAGAGCGAGCGGACTCGGTGCCCATAAAGCGCCAGCTCAATGGCTAAGAACGCTGTCAGCTAAACAGCTCATCGAAGAGCTTGAAAAAGAAACTATGCAGAATTGCATAGTTTCGTTCGAAGGCCGTGGCGGCGGCACTTTTGCCCATGAATTGCTCGCAGTGGAGTACGCTGGTTGGATTTCTCCCGCGTTTCGGCTGAAGGTAAACCAGACATTTATCGACTATCGAGCCGGAAGATTACAACCTGCTATTCCGCAGAGTCTCCCTGAAGCTCTCCGTTTGGCTGCCGACCTGGCAGAGCAAAAGCAACGGCTGGAACAAAAAATGCTTATGGATGCACCTAAAGTCGAATTCGCCGAACGCGTTGCTACCGCCAGCGGGGTTCTAATCGGCAACTATGCCAAAGTGCTCGGTCTGGGCCAAAACTATCTCTTCACCTGGTTGCGTGATAACGGAATTCTGATCGCAACCGGTGAACGCAGGAACGTCCCCAAACAAGAATACATATCCCGTGGGTATTTCACCCTTAAAGAAACCGTGATCGATACAAGCAATGGAAGCAGGATTTCTTTCACGACTCGTATAACCGGCAAAGGTCAGCAGTGGCAGATGAAGCGATTGCTTGATACTGGTGTGCTGGTACCTGTCGCGGCAACGCGCTAACAGACGTAGTAAGAACCACCAGCATTGTAATGCTGGCTAAAGTCACTTTCCTGAGCTGTATAACGATGAGCGATTTTACTTTTTCTGGCTATGAATTGGCCTGCTTTGTAACACACTCCGGTCTATCCCGTAGCGCCGGGCATATCCTGTCGCAATGTGCAAATCTAGCGGCAACAACCAGTGAATACTTCATTCACAAGCCTCACCGCCTGATCGCGGCAGAAACTGGTTATAGCCAATCAACCGTCGTTCGTGCATTCCGTGAAGCTGTAAACAAAGGAATTCTGTCTGTAGAGATTGTTATCGGCGATCACCGTGAACGTCGCGCTAACCTGTACCGGTTTACACCATCCTTTTTGGCCTTCGCACAACAAGCCAAAAATGCGCTGATTGAAAGCAAATTAAAGATCTCTTCAGCGGCAACCAAGGTTAAAGCTGTTCTCGCTAAGACATTGGCTTTATTTAATTTTTTATCCACACCCCCATGTCAAAATGATACCCCCTCCCCCTGTCAGGATGACGTGGCAATAAAGAATAAGAAGTCACAAGTTAAAAAAACAAAAAGATCAGTTTCCGGCGGTGCCGGAACGACCAGACTCAAAAAATTGACTTCATGGATCGCTGAGGCAAAAGCAAAGGCTGACAATCTGCGGTTATCCAAAAAACGCGCTCAAAAACATGAGTTCAAGCAGAAAGTAGAGGCGGCAGCGCGGAAATATGCTTACCTGAAGGACAAGCGTTCTCCTGATATTGGCGGGATATCAAACTTCGATAATCTGCCGCATTGCATGACGGTAAACGAAGCTCTTAATGCGGTTTTAGCCAAAAATAAAGATAACGAACAATGGGGTATACCGGCAGGATTCAGAGGGTGATAGATTGCTCTAATCTGGAGTCACCTGGCGTTTTCAGTTTGAGGTCGGAGATGCAATCTGATTTTTTACAGTTAGCGATCGCTTTTGCAGAATATGTTTGTATTGGCTTCTGTGTATACATGATCAGCCGAAAAATGCTTGTCGATATCGACCGCAAAGAACAAGCAGAGGAGATCTTAGAATGGATTTTCTTTGGCGCGGTCTGGCCATTAGGGATCATGTTTGCTGCAACATTTCTTCTGATGTGGATATTCACCCTTCCAGGTGATTTCTATAGAAAAAAAGCCAGACATTGATACAATCGTTGCGGGTGCTTGAGGCTATCTGCTTCAGGCATTACCCGAAAAGCAGATAGAAGAAAGCCCCAGATAACATTACGCGTCCTGCAAGACGCTTAACATTAATCTGAGGCCATATCTATGCTTAGCATACGTAGATTAACCCTCTCCCCTTTTAAGGAGCAAGGAATTTTTTACTGCTATGCCGCATTTCCAATTATGGATTCAGCGACCAGAACAACCCCATGCTTACTTCGATCTGGGTGTTCACTCCATATCTCGGATTCAGGAATACTTACCCCGTCATAGCAAACACGTTCGCCGTCAAACGGGTAATACTGAGCGGCATCGGTGTCAAGGATAAACACTTTTAGCTCGGAAGAGCGACGGGCGATGTGTTGCCAAAGAGCTTTTCCACCTTCGTATTGCTCATTATCACTGAGCAAAACAACACCAGCTTTTGAGGCTACGGTTTCGTAAACAAAAGTAGCTAAACCGACATCCCGGACGGTTCCATCAACCACGATACCTTCAATCTGGGCAACATCGCTATCCTCCCAGAACTTCCTTACCAGTACGCCTTCAAGCTGCGGGCGACGTTGAAGTTCAAGAGTAGCGACAACCTTATGGCGCATATCACCATCGATAACAGAAGGCGCAGCCTCTATTACAGCTGCAAATGGGGTTTTGGAATCCCATATAACCTGGTAAAGCACACCCTGGATGGTAACTCCGTCCAGGATCGAAAATCGACGAGCGACAGTACCCGGGGAGTACGACATTGGAATCACAGCCATTTTAGAGTCCCCCTTTAACAGTACAGGCACAAACATCTACCTCAATAATTGTAGTTTATTAGAACATTAATAATCTAACATAAAACTCCAGACAATGTTATCGATGCATGTTTATATAAAATAGTTATAAAAAAAGCTCCCGAAGGAGCTTTAAAATACAAGGGATGACTCTTAATCCCACTCAATCCAGTTGTAGACGATACGAAGTGACGGGCGCACAGCAGCAGTCACATCTTCGGTACTAAAGTCGATTGCATCACTGTAGATTTTGCAGTCCAACATTTCAATTGTTGTAGCAGCTTTTGTCACAGCGTTAACCCCGGAAGATTTGGATTCAGGGGTAGCAGCCATCGTGATATCAACATAGTCCTTCGCCGCAATGCGATCCTTGATGAACTGAAGAATATCGCCTTCGATAGTCTCCACGCACTGGACCTGGATTTCCCCAGAGTTTCGAATTGGTCCGTGCTGGTTGAACTTCACACCATTCGGACCATAGTCCTCCACATCCTCGCGGGTCATTTCAGGAATTTGCGACGTGCGAACCAGTACGCTGATATCTTCATGGCCTGCAAAAGTGAGCTGGAATTCAGAAGATACCAGTCGTTCGCCTTTGGCCGCGTTGGCAGTATAGCGGCCCTTAATAAATTTACGGTTTCCCTTAGTGTTATTGTGCCCCATATAAAATCCTTTTACTGGAACGCCCGAACAATATCGGAGCTGTTATATATCGAAGAACCGGTCAACTGGAGGTTGACTGTGTTTTTCAGGAAATATCCATTACTGTCCCTTGGCGCATCGAGATCAAAACTTAAGTCCTGGATGGCGACATCGGTGATGTTGATCCGGCGACCAATGTTTAGCGTCACGCGCTCCGGGATTCGACCACCAACATTGGCCGCTTTTAGTTCCGGGCTAATCATGGCTGTCAACGCGGCGATAGCGCCTGAAACTTCAATGAATGGATTGTTCAAAGCAATGAAAGTTACAGGCAGCGTGAACGTCGGCGGAGTCCCCCCTTCCCAAACCATTAAGCTATTCCAACGGGCAACCGACGTTGTTTCAGTACCTACTTGCACAAAACCACCCAGAGCACCAGAAACAGATCCCATGGACATACCGGTAAATGGCGCTTCCCAATTCTGGGCCATGTTCATTGCCGCTCCCTGGCTGATATATCCGGTAACCTGGTACTGAGAGTTCGTTAAAGTAACTTTCAGATATGGCGATACACCGTCAGCCTGGCTGTAAACCCCATAAGCTATAGGAGCCATTCAAGTTAAAGGCCGGAGTTCTCCGGCCCCCTCCTTTAGCCGAGGCGCTTACGGCGCAGTTTCATTGACTTTTTGCGGGCCAGTTTTGCCGCGCCGGTCTGGGCTTTTCGACGCGCTTTTTTCAGCGCCGATTTTTGAGCCGCAGTCAGACGTTTTTTACGCAGGCGTTTACGGATGAGTTTGATCTCACCATTACGAACAACCTTCTTAAATGCTTCAGTCAGCATTTCATCAGAAGTGCCAGCAACAACAAACGCCGCTTCCAGTTCGTCACGGTCGTCGCTATCTAAACCAGCGATAGAGGCACCAACATCAGCAGCTGCGTCGTCGTCTTCATCGTCAGCCAGTGCTTCGATCAGGTCATCATCTACACCGCATGCTGCGAGGAAGTCAGCAACATTTGCCCATGCTTCGTTATAGGCATCGTCCTGTTCTTCTGTAACTTCGGAGTCGTCGTCATCAGAGATACCAGCGATAGCCTGAACGAAACCATCAAGGGAGTCGAAAGTCAGATCACCGCTATCAGCCCAGGCGAAAACGGCGTCGGCCGCATCACTCAACGCATTCTGCATAGCACTTCGATTTGCAGCTTCCAGAATCATCTGGTGCGCCTGTTCGACGGTCCATTCTTTACCGTCTTTCCCTTCCAGGATTTGCTCAGGAGCCGGGGCAGATGGAACGTTATCGTTAGTCTGTGCCGCCGGTTCCGGATTATTATTAATAACCGGATCTGTTGGCGGTTCGGCGCTTGCTCTGGCAGACTCCATCAGCTGCACAGGATCAGAGTTCAAAGCGAAACGAGACAGTCCATTCCCCAAAAATGCCCCGGATTGAAAAAAGTTTTTGCTCATTGTATTCCCTTACTTAATAAGCAGCGGTACGCCCTGGATACGACGGGCTACGCCAGTCGGGCAGCAGGCCCAGACTACTTCCCATTTATCGAATTCCGCCTGCGTAACTTTCAGCACATACGGTTCTGTACCGTCAGCATCAGGATCACGAGGAGCCACCAGAGCGCCGGAGGCGACAAAGCGATCTAAAAGTTTGGTCATCCCTTTAGTCAGTCCAGACTCAGTAATGCCGTCCGGGTTATGCTTCATCTGTCGGGCTAACTGGACAAAGAAACGGCTGATTGCGTTCATCAGGGATGGTACGTGCTGGAAATGCAGATAGTTGTCCTGCGTGCAACAAGTTAAAGCATCATCGATGATCATCTGGCCCGAAGTACCTACAGATACTTTATTGAGTCTGCCCTTGACCATAGCTTCTTCGTCCGGGGTGTCTTCAGGATACAGCGGCTGAAGTGATGCACGAGCAATGACGGCACGTTCTTCACCAGCCGGTGAGTAATGCCAACCGCCGACATCGGAGTTTTTCTTAACGCCACGAGCTTTCGCCGCATACGCCGCGCCAGACAGACCGAAGACAACACGGGATTGGGTCCATTTGTCTTTGCAGGAGAACGGGAAGTGATAGACAGCACAGCTTACATAATCGGTACCAAGTAAACCGGTATCTTCAACAGCAGAGATCGCTTCCGTGTACGTCAATGTCGGTTTGACATCAAAGAAGCCATCAATCAGGCGATCAGAACAGATATTACCTAACGCGGTGATCGCCGCATTGTCATAGCAACCCAGGCCGAGAACAGCGGTGTACATGTAAGGCGCATTGTTCAGCACTTTAACCGCGCGCAGGTAGGCTTCGGTGGAGATTTTCGACTGATCGCCGTTGGTACCGCCAGTGAACGCCAACGATTTTTTGTTTGTTACTTTCGCTGTCGAAATCAGCTCTTCATTAACAACCGCGCGCAGATATTTAGAACGGGCTTCCAGAGCCGTAGGCAGATAACACAAGCGGCCCATGTCATCTTTCGCTTCTTCCGCCAAAGATACAGTGTGTGTCTCCAGGGTCGTTACCACGCCGAGCGAAGTCGTCTGGGTCAGTTTTAAGAGGAAGCGTTCATTACCCGCGCTATCCGCTGTTGCCGTTTCGATGGTTAACTCACGGGTAGGTGAAATACACGGATCACCATCATCAACGTAGATAGCAAAGGCTTCGCCACTATCAAGTTCAATTTCAGAACCGTATGGCAACGCACTGTAAGCCGGTTCGCCTGATTCATCGAACATAATAATCGGGAACTTCGCATCATCCGGAACAGCACGAACAACATAACCAGACGTTTGCTGAATAGCTTCGTACACATGGCGAATTGGTTCGAACTGTGAGCCGGAAGACGGCTTCAGCGGTTCGCCGAGAACATCTTCGTAATTGGACTCAGTAACCGCAAGAACAGTAAACGGCTTGCCACGCGCAAATACGCCAATACCAGCCCACAAGCTGCTATTTAATGCAACACCGGTAGATAACGTCGCATCGGCATTGATCGGGCTAACCGCGACGCCGGATGCATTACCTAATGACTGTTGAATTGAATATTGAGACATAACTTTCCCTGTTATGCGCCCCGCACGGGGGCGCTATGTTAAACGGAGAACTTCCCCTGATTACTCAGAGTCACCGGCATCAATCGTGTCGCCGCTTATGAAGTTAAGCCCGCCTTTTTTGGCCATTGTCAGCGTTACACGAGTGAAGTAATCAGCGCCGTTGCGTGGGTGCATATCGTTGATAGCCGAACCCCACAGCGTGGTACGGTTGACCAGCGCCGGAGTGGTCGGATGCTGGAACGGGATGGCCGGGACAGCATCACCAGTCACGAAGCCTGCTTTACCCGGATTTTCATCACGGACGTAGCACAGCACATCCATCGAGCTGAACTGAATGTTCTCTGTCGTTAAGTTCTTACAAATACCAGCAGGTACTTCGTACACTTTCACGTTACCGAACAGGGTACCGATGTAGTGAACATACGGAGTCTGGATATAGTCTTCGGCTGGCTGGAAGAAATCCTTCGGCAACTGTTTGAAGAAAGATGCTGCATCAGCACCAGCAAACATCCCCATCGCACCAGAAGATTTAACGCGCTCAATAATGTCGCGATATACAGTCTGGAATTTGCCACGAATGATGGTTGCCCATACATCAAAGGACTGGTTAACCGGCAGAGCGATGTCAAAGGTGTCGGTCGCAAGAGTACGCCAGATCATGATGCGAAGACGCAGCATATCCTGTTCATGAGACAGGTATTCCTTCAGGGTGCGGAACTGTAGGGAACCCAGGTCCAGACCAAATTCACGCTGTGCTTCATACGCCGCCTGTACCGTGTGCTCAGCCGCGATAACGAACTGACTTGGGAACAGGGTGTATTTCTTCATTTCGTGGTTGATCAGCGGGATCAGCTCAGGAGCGGCTTCAATATTGATTTCCGTCTCAATTGCGATCTCAGTGCCTTTATCCGGCGCTTTGGAGAACGACAGGGCAATCTGACCAATGTTGTAGTTCAGAGAGCAGGTAACAGTGATTTGCTCACCAGCAGCATTAGTAAACGAGTGAAGTAGGCTGCCGGAACCGTTATCAACAACAGACTTAATACGGTTAACGTAGATGTTAGTACGACCTTTTCGGATTGGTACATTCTGGCCTTCGAAGTCTTCCATCTTGAAGGTTGCGGTTTTGCTGGTGCCATCGGAGCTTGCCACCAGCACATAGCGGCGGCGTAACTGGCTGTACACACCGACGGATTGCATGTCCAGAACATCACCAGCAGCATAAGAACCAAAAGAGGAACCTGCCACGTTAAAGACTTCATAGATGTCGGACTGGTCACGCGTAACCGGAATGAAGGTACACGCATCAGCGGTAGCTGCCCCCAACTGAACAGGCAGGATCATCGCGAGGAATAAAGGCAGACGCATAACACCGTCAGAAACGCTCATCATCTCTGCTGCGACGGATTCCAGCATCGCTTTATTAGTGGCATCCATGCTATTGCGGGTGGACTCAATCAGGCAGTTTTCCAGCGTCTGGTGGCAGGAGGCCAGAATTTCCGGACGCGGCATAGATTTATGTGCTGCGGCGTAGTCAGCCAGTGCACTTGCCCACGCTGTAGCGATTTGAGCGGTGGCATTATCAGAGATACCCGCAAAAACCGGGTCTTTACGTGCAGCTTCAAGGATAGATGCGGCACGCGCGGCATCATCTTTAATGAATTGGTTATCAGTACCGAACTGCGCAGTGCTTGCCCAGCCAAGCACAGCTTTAGAGCGTTTTGCGATATCTGCAATACGATTCTGGTATTCGCGTAAGTTACTCAATTTACTCTTCCTTAAACACAAGGCACTTGTGTGAATCCCTTTTCGGAAGAGATTTTATTGAAAGTCACTTGTTGACTTTCTCGTGACAAGCAATTTTTTTATTTTTTCGGGAGGAGGGGAGGAAGGTAAAATCCAAGGTGAAATCGTGGCGATTTCACCTTGAAATTTTAGAGTAATTTACTTTAAAAACAGTCAGTTAATAGTGAAATTTGAATGGCGAAAGTTTAAGGCTTCGGCTTTTTATCGAGGCTCTTTCTAAGGATATGCCCAATCATCCTGTCGAGTTCTTCCTGTAGCTCTTTTGAAAGTCGATTAAACTCATAAGAAAATGCACGGCCTTTCACGCGCTTCCTTGCAAAGCGATCCTTGTCCTCAAATTTCCATAATTCAGTAACTACGGACTTATCTTTAGAACCTTTATCCGTGAGTAGTGAGGCTTCCTTTGTTATCAAGCGCAGGATTTTATTTTTAACTTCATCTTCGGCCATTTCTTCAATGGATAAGATGTCGTTTATTTCCGGGGATATGTTTTGAATAAGCTGATCAAACTCTAAATTCTTGTTCCCCATTTCGTCGCCAACAGCACAAAGCGTTTTGTAGTCCGAAAAGGTTAATTCCGACTGCACAGGGAAAAGGGCGACTAATTCTTCCGGAGCACTCGCTGCCTGGAGAGCACGCGTGACCTTCGCCTGAGACAGCCCTTCTTTGGCTGCAATATCCTTCTGACTCATCCCATCATTTTTCATTCGCATCAAACGCAGACCTATTTCTCGAATGCTGTGCTGCAATGCTGTCTGAACGTCTTTCGCTAAATTTTGCGCTTCCTGAACGCTGATCTCCTGGTCCGTGACTAAAACCCGCAACCCTACGTTCTCTAAGATGGCAGAAGCTCGACGCCGGGAACCATCCAAAATTTCAATTTTCCCTGTAGCCCGTCTGACACCTATTGCAGGGTAAAATTGCTGATGCTTAATAGTGCTTCGGATACTTTTTAATGATTTTGGCGTAAGAGATGCCTGGTCACGCCCGTTGTTATGCTGATCAACAAAGGTATCGCTTTCTACCTGGTTCGGAGGTATTACCTCTTCAATAAATGTGGCCTGGCGACCAGTTGATAACTTGAATACCTGCTCGACTCGATCGCCAGAGGCTGAAGAACTATCAAATCCGCTTAATATTGAAGGATTAAGGGTTCGCCCAATTGTTGGTCTGTTTTTCTTTGACATGGGGGTTTCTTACTCCTCAGTTAGATCTGATAAATTCAATACGGTCAAAAACTGCTTTAGCAAAATCTTCCGCGGCAATTCGCGCGTTCTTCAATGCATCAGCACTACCAACATACGTTGCCGGGTTAGCTGAAATAACAGTGTCAAAAGACTCGCCGCAACGTTCAAAACCGTCAAGGCGAGGGAGGACGACATCGAGCATATCCCCACCGAACACTTCTTTAGCCAAGCTATGGCAATACTTATGATCTGCCTTGTTACTCAACTTGGACATAAAACCAATGTTAGTCGCAAGCTGGCACTCGCAGCCTTCATCCGAAATGAGTTTCACCAACTCAGGAAGGCGGGCAACGTATTTAAGCGATGAGTGGAAATCGACAGTTGCTGGCGGCAGAGGTGTAAACAGTATATTGGCCGAGGCCAAAGCATTTTTCAGGAAGGCGTCAAGGTGAGGACCACTATCAACGAGGATAAAGTCATAATCGCTCTTCAGCTTATCAATCACATTTTCTTTCAGGACAGCATGGATGTTCTGACCCGGTAGATGCTCATTGCACAGCTCTCTCCAATCGGATGCAATAAAGGCATCGTCAATCGACGCAGGCATAACGTCAACCCCAGGTACAACAGAAGGAACAATAAACTCCTCTAACAGCTCTTTACGGCTTACATTCTGCAACATAGCCTGTGCAGATGTTGCGTTTACGATACCAATAGAGTGTTTATGGCTTAAAAACATCGTTGCTGAAGATTGCGGATCAAGGTCAATAACCAGAATCCTTAAATCTTCCATCAGAAGATGAGGGTGGGCACGCATTGCATGCGCCAGAGAAACCGTCGATACAGTTTTTGACACACCGCCTTTAAGATTGGAGATGAAAATCACATACGCTTCGCTGTAGCGATCCCGGTATTTTGGCACTCCGCGATGTTCATATATGTCAATGATGTTCTGAATTGACATCGCATATTTCATTGAAGAGCCAGCAGGGCGTTTATCGAAAACATAACCCTTTTCTTCCATTTCACTTACGGCATAGTCAACGTTCGCTCGAGTCAATAGAGGCAATTTTGCCAGTGCCGCTTTCGCATAGACCTGGTAAAACTCGTTCGCGTGTAGCTCATCCTTTTGCAACTGTACTTGTTCAGTCAGAACATTGAGCATTCTGTTTGCTCTTTGAGCAACCTTGTGAAGCTGGCTGGAATCACTCATCGAAAGTCATCCTTTATGCTGTATTTTTGAATTTAATTAAAAATGCTGCATAAAATAATAATGTATGCGTAGATGCTTGTACATAGCATTCTCTGCATGTTTGGTTCATTTTGCACGATAGAGAGTTGCAAGGAGGGCACAAAAAAGCCCCGTTCAGGGGCATCAGTGTTATTTGTTAAGAGCTGCGAATAATCGTTCGAAATCGATAGTATCTATAGCACGCGTAAGCGCCGGAAGTTCAGCCTCAAAGCACCCGTTTCGATCGTAAAAGAAGGGACCGAAGAGCGAGGCATGTTGGATTCTACTTCGCCCCAGTCCGGACACACAGTTAAGCCCATTACCGGCTAAAAGGCTAAAAAACTTCTCTGGATTATCGTGGTAAAGCTGGGAATCAATGGTGGCGGTTAACTCTTCCATAGGGAAGCACACCCGCCCTGTCTCCCAGGGATATTTAGTCCGAAGCGTAAACATCGCTTTCAGCAATTCACATTGAGCGCGGATCGCGTCAGGTTCATAGCCAGATATGGAGACATAAGCCACATCCCTCATTCCTGCGTCATCTTTGAAAGTCACGATAGAAGTAACATCCAGTTCTTTTTCGAAAGAGCGAGCAGCATCTACTGGACGCTGAAGTAAATCATTCGACTTAATCCGCTCGAGAATCCCTCCCCACATATCATTTAGATATTCGATATGAGCCAAAACCTTATCAAGACACTCTCGTGTAAACCATTCAGTATGCCCGCCACCGGCGCTTTTCTCCCACGGCGCATTCCAGGGGAAAAAGGTTGCGTGTAAAGCCCGCTCAAGATTAACTATTGCCAAACGCGTACCACGATAGACCCGTGAAAGCGCAAAATCGGGATTCACTTGTAGCCCTTTAAACCGTGCCAATGGACCACATGAAATGCCGATTTTAAAAGTATCTCCATTCTCCGGCACCAGAACGTAGAGGTAGTGTTGTTTCTCTTCTTGCATATCAATACCACTGCTTGATGAGAACCGCGCAAATGTTGACTATGCGCGAAAGTTAATGTGAATAGTTGACTATGCGCGATGTGACTACAGTCAAAAGTTGACTGTAGTCGATTTAACTCCACCAAAGATCGACTATGTAAGATATTGTCGGGAGAAACGTTGACTATACGCGATGAAATGACCCTAAAAGCCATCTCAATAGCGACTTGCAGAATATTGACGCCAGCAAAAATCCACCAGCGTCAACGAATGTCGCCTATAGTCAACTTCTCGCTATCGCATATAGTCAATATTATGGATTGCGCTTATGGATCTGGAAGCCGATTTTTCTGCCGTTTTTTATCTCTGAAAATTTAAGATATTCAATAGCTTCCAAATCTTTCATGGCTTTTCTGATAACGCTATTTTGCACGCTAACGGATGATTTGAGATTAAGCCTTGCTCTAAGGCGCTCAATGCTGACAGGTGCCGGGTTGGCGGGTAGAGCCTCAAAGAATGTATACAGCACCTTGGCCGTCTCTTTGCGCCCGAGCTTATCCAGCATCTTCAGCTTCAGGATTCGCTTATAGTCAACATAGTAAAGTTCAGATAGCTGTTTTTGCGGCTGGATCTCGATAACATCAAGCTCAGTATTCAGGCTGCTATATGCCAACAAGTTGACGTTAATGTTATTGAGATGACCTTTTGCCGCCGGGAAGCGGAATTTGACAACTGTCTGCTGAATGCGTGTCAGAGAGTCATCAATACTTTTACGGAACGCCTTTGAAAGGCGCTTACGTGGATAGCCGCATCGATCGGCAAACTCGGAGAATGGCAGGGTGATTATGCCGTCATCATCAGGAGCATAGTCAAACAACGCGGAGGTTATGCCCACCCACACCTTAAAATCAGTATCCATATCCAGGCGTGGACCATGAATTTCAATTCCCTCATAGCCTTCCTGCTCAACAATTTTGAGGCTTGATAGTTCTTCGGTTGCGTTCGTTGTGTTTGTTGTAACTGACGATCCGCGACGTAGCGCCACATTGGTAGATTTTAAGGTTGGCACAAACACACCTAAGCGCAACAAAGCTATGGGTTGTATAGTGCTGTTGTTATTGGGCTTCAGGCTGTGGATTTCTCCTGTATTTCCTGCAACTTCTTCAACGCTAAGGAAGCCTTTACTTTCTTCCGGCATCGTGGTTTCTCCATGTGTGGCGCGGCCTGGCGTTAATTTAGATGACTGTTATCAACAGCTGTGAATATTCAGGCTCTAAAATCGCGTACAGTCAACGTTTCTGTCGCGTATAGTCAACAATAAATCGCGTGCAGTCAACATAAAATCGCACACAGTCAACATAAAATCGCGTATAGTCAATGTTGATCCCGTTTCAGGCCATGAACGGCGCGGCTTACAGCGATCCGGGATCTTCTTTGGATCTTCCTGGGTTCTCTTTGGGATCTGTTTATTGGGTCTATGCTGTGGATAAGTTGAATAAACCGGCCAACATAGCCGGTTGGAAGGAAGGGTATTATTCTACGCTTTCGATAAGAAGACCATGTTCATAACATTTAAGCTCATCGCCTTCGTACAGGAATTGGTATCCAATACCACCATATTCAGGCACATTAGGGAATAACTCATCACTTACCGAAGAACAAATCACACCAATGCAGCGATCAACGCCTTCTCGTTCTTCAGTGCTGAAAAAATCCTCTTCGGTAAGAACATGAGTACATTGCTCATCAGCATAGGTCGGAAATACATGCTCGATGCAATCCGGGTGTTTTAAACCAAGCTGATCGGCAAGCTCGAAAGCATGACGGTATTGTTCAGATCCTGGCTTGCCAACAGTGATGTGCTCAATTTTGTAGATTGAAGTCGCTTTGTTGATAGTTTGCTTTACTGTTACTTTATCAGACATAAAAATCCCTTTTAGTTACCGCTGATAGCGCGGTTGTAATCATTAACGTTGCGATTCTTCCTGTTAATCCCCATCAGCATCGTTTCTGTATCGAGGATATACGCTGGCAGATCATCAAAATATTCACTGCTAAACTCTGGCATCCTGCACATAAATGCACTTTTGGGGGCAGGGTGGTTAACCTTTGTCGGCGTCGGCGTTAAATTCGCTGATCGACTGCCGGAGCAACCGCTGAGTATCAGCAGGAATGCGCTGGCGAACATTACCCGCCGCAACCAGTTGTTTCTGAACTTCAGCTTTTCGTTCCATTTGCCTGTCAGCATATTTGGCTTGTTCTGATTCATTTTTCACTTCCTGGCTGTGAAAATGTTGCTCTGCTTTGTTCATCGTCTCAATGGTCTGGTTAAGATCCATTATTGACTTATCACGTTCCTTAACAGCCTGATCAAGACTGCCAATTTTCTCCATGGCTTGCTTTAGCTGATGACGTTCCCATGCAAACCCAGCACCAACAAGTGCGCAAATCAGAACAAGAACACCAGTAGCAGCAAGTTTCTCCTTCAAAGACAAAGCTGTTTTTAATGTAGAAAAGAATGACATGTCTTCCTCCTGAAGAAAAATTATCAATGAAGTCCTTTGTTACTGTGCCGCTTTGTTTAATTCATCAAGAACAGAATCAGGAACCAAAGCGGCGATTGCGCTGGCTGTGCTGGCCTTATTTGCTGATGCTTCCGCAAGCGCGGTACCGATAGCATGGTTATAAGCAGTTATGGCTACGTTGGCGCTTTCATTCGCTCGTTCATACTGCTGTTGTAACGCAGTTGTGGGCGCTGTTGTCTGGTTGAAAACAACCCCAAACTGTTCAGTTGCTACTTTCAGAGATTCAATTTGCTCTTCTGTTAGTGCTGGTGGGGGAGTGGCAGTGCCGCCGCCTGAACCAGAGCCTGACGAGCTTCCTGAGCCAGTGTTAAGGGTCTGGTTAATCTCCCCCATAGCCGCGACTAAACTTGATGTATTAAGCGCGTTTACAGCGTCCTCAAGCGATTTAGTAATAGTCACATCACCAATGGCAATAGAGATCGGCAGTTCTGAAACTTCTCGCTCATTAGCACGACAGTAAACATCCCAACCAATATCGAGTTGAAGGAGCATTGACAGATCAGCATAACCAGCCAACAGGTCCGCGTGCTGAGTTGCCAGCCCTCCAATATTCGTTAAACCGGTTGCGGTTGTTCTGATCGTTGAAACATAGCTGGTAATAGTGTCGGGATATACAATTGTATCCAGAATTAATCCGGTCAATTCTTCTGCAAGCAGTTTTGCTGTGTTAGCACTGTTTCGTGCCGATGTTATGGCACCAGGTGTTTTCATCCCACCGGCGGCGGCCAATTTTTTATATGCGGATAACTGGTAGTCTTTTTCCAGCATGATATCTCCTAACTTACCTGAACCAGGCCGTCTCCGGCTGCAACGGTAGAGCCGCATGAAACAGGATCACCAACGCATACGATCCCTTTCCCGTTGACGGTAAACCATGCCCTGGTTGATATAGCTTGCCCGCCGTGTGTGCTGTTCCCATCGGTATGCTGTGCATATTGCTTACCATCAACTAACACTTCGACTCCGTTGACTTTAAGTAGTGGTTCGCTCTCTACGGGAGGCCTGGATGGGAATCCTCCGTGCCCCGAACAAATGCTGTCTTTTGTTGCAATACTTGCCACGTCATCACCAATGATTTGCTCTGATTTTCGTTATTTTAACTTAGGTTATTTGTGGTCTGTGTGGCGTTTACTTATTGCAAAATTGCTCTAATAAATATTGTTTTTTATGTCGTGTTTTCGGTACCATTCAGCCATCGCCCTTCAATGGGCATTTGTTTGGAGTCGTCAGATGCAGATGGAGCTAATAAGCCGCAAGGAGTTCGATAGCCGTGTAACCAGCGGTGAACTCGACAACTTGCAGGCTATCAAGGTGAAAGAAGGCTTTTGCCTCATTGGGAATCAGAGCGGAACAAATCGCGTTTTTATGCTTCGCCGTACGGATTTGAAGCCATTTGTCTGGAAGAACGAAATTGGTCCCAGCTCATACGCTCAAACGAGGGGGTGCCACAACCTGGCCTTTTTCTACAAAGACGAGCTTTCTGTGGTTGATATTCAAGGGTTACAACATGTTTAAGCACTGGAAAAACATTACTATTTATAAACTTTCTCGTGAGGCGGATCTGACCGACTTAGAAGATAAAAAGAAAATGATCCTTTTCACGCCATGCGGTAGTCAGGATATGGCCAAGTTCGGTTTTGTATCTCCATTTGGTGATAATTCCGAAGTTATCGCTATGCATGGAAATGGTTTTATCCTTGTTGAAGCAAAGCGCGAAACAAAAATTCTTCCCCCGCCGGTTATCCAGCGAGCTATTCAAGAAAAAATTGAAAAACTTGAGCAAGAACAAGCGCGTAAACTGAAGAAAACAGAGAAGGACTCCCTGAAAGACGAAGTTCTGCATTCTCTTCTGCCACGGGCTTTTTCAAAGTTTTCTGTTATCCAGGCGATCTACGACGGTTCAACTAAACGTATCTATATCAATGCCAGCGCGCGGCAGGCAGAGGATATGCTCGCGCTTATGCGTAAGTCTCTGGGTTCTCTTCCTGTTGTTCCCCTGAGTGTTGAAAATCCCATTGAATTAACGCTGACCGACTGGGTACGTGATGGTAGTGCTCCACAGGGATTTCAAATGGGGGATGCGGCAGAACTTAAGGCAGTGCTTGAGGATGGCGGTATTGCCCGAGTGAAAAAGCAGGATTTGGGAAGCGATGAAATTTCCACACACCTGGAAGCTGGCAAGCTCGTTACTAAGTTGGCACTCGACTGGCAGAACCGCATTAAATTTACACTGGACCATAACTTCAGCCTTACCAGCGTCAAATTTGCGGATGAATTGCTTGAGCAGAACTCTGATATTGATAGTGAAGATGTTGCGCAGCGACTGGACGCAGATTTCTTCCTGTTGACCAGTGAAATTTCGTGCCTGGTTGATGCTCTGGTAAATGCCCTTGGTGGAGAGGCTAAGCAGTGAAAGAGCTGTGCTATGGATCTGTTTGCAGTGGAATTGAAGCCGCGAGTATTGCCTGGGAACCGTTGGGTATGCGTCCGGCGTGGTTTGCTGAAATCGAGCCTTTTCCATCTGCCGTTCTTGCGCACCGCTGGCCCCATGTCGCCAACCTTGGCGACATGACAAAACTTGCCAAAAAAGTCCTGGCTGGGGAAATCGAATCCCCTGATGTGCTCGTCGGGGGTACGCCTTGTCAGGCATTCAGTATCGCGGGCTTACGTGGTGGGCTTGATGATGAACGCGGCGCGCTAACTTTGAAGTATGTGGAGCTTGCAAATGCAATTGACGACAAACGGTCTGAGTCCTTCCTCAAACCGACAGTTATCGTCTGGGAAAATGTCCCAGGAGTCCTGTCATCGGCAGATAACGCCTTCGGATGTTTCCTTGCCGGATTGGCTGGAGAAGATGCGCCATTTGAACCAGGTGATCGACCTGAATCAGGAAAAAGTAACGCGTTCTGGCGGTGGGATGGCAAAACCGGTTGCCATGCTCCAAAGTGGCCGCAGTGTGGTTGTATTTATGGACCGCAGCGAAAGGTGGCCTGGAGAATCCTTGATGCCCAATACTTCGGAGTGGCACAACGACGCCGACGCGTGTTTGTTGTCGCAAGTGCTCGAACAGACCTCGATCCCGCAACGGTACTTTTTGAGTTCGAAGGCGTGCGCCGGAATATTGCGCCGAGCAGAGGCGAGGGGAAGGAAACTACCAGATATACTTCAAACATCGCTATCAGATCTTGCGATGATACAAACATAGTTGCCATGGCACATGGGCAAGGAGGGGCTGAGATAAAAACCGATAATTCGGCACCAACTTTGACATGTAACCATGAAGCACCAATTGTATTGCTCGTCGACGGTAGAATGCGCCGTCTTATCCCTGTCGAATGTGAAAGGCTGCAAGGTTTTCCTAATGGACATACATTGATCCCTACGGAAAAGCGTAAAAAAGTTTCTTCAGATGAACTGGCATACCTTCGCAAAAACTATCCTGATTTGAGCGAAGAAGAGGCCGCGATGCTTGCAGCTGACGGACCGCGTTACAAAGCGATCGGCAATAGTATGGCGATACCAGTAATGCGCTGGATTGGCGATCGGATTGCCAAGGCTGCATGTCGGCAGAAGGAAGGGAGTGAAACAAAAGAGCGAAAAGTTAAACCAGCGGCAGAATTCGAACGGTCCATATTCAAATGGGCTGGTGGAAAATTTGGTGTTCTGGAACAAATCTTTCGCTATTTGCCAGAAGGGAAGCGCCTGATTGAGCCTTTCGTTGGTGGCGGAGCTGTCTTCATGAATGCCGGATACCAGGAAAATCTGCTAAATGATGTGAATGCTGACCTGATTAACTTTTACAAGACTCTGCAACGCGAGGCGCATTCACTTATCACTCTGGCACATCGTTTCTTCCAGGACTACAACACGCAGGAAGGATACCTGGCAGTACGGAATGCGTTTAACAAACAAGTCTATGATGATTTACATCGCGCAGCGGCGTTTTTGTTCCTGAACCGACATTGTTTTAACGGATTGACGCGTTACAACCAAGCCGGTGAGTTCAATGTCGGTTATGGGAAGTATAAAACTCCGTATTTCCCATTGCAGGAGATGGAAGCCTTCCTTGGTGAGGAAGGGCGTTCTGAGTTTGTATGTGGTGATTTTGCTGCGGTGATTGAAGCTGCCGGAGAAGGAGATGTCATCTTTTGCGATCCGCCGTATGAACCGCTCCCAAATACAGAGGGATTCACGAACTATTCCGGTCATGACTTTAAGTTTGAAGAGCAAAAACGCCTGGCGTCTCTGTTGACGGATGCTCATCGCCGAGGTGCAAAGGTTCTCATTACTAACAGTGGCGCGCCAAACATCAGAGAACTTTATCAGGACAGTGGCTTCAGAGTGGAACCTCTTTTTGCCAGACGTTCTGTGTCTTGTAAGGGGGACACTCGAGGTGTTGCTCATGACGTTATAGCAATATTGCTCTAATAAATTTATTAGTGTAATATCGCCTCAATGAATCGTGATTTATAGAGCGATTTAGCTGTTAGCCGCGACAGGCGCGGCGGCAAGTATGGCGGGGTAGTGACTCCTTCCCCCTCATGACGCCGAGTTGCCAGGTTGACCATACGCCTAAGTGGCAACACCGAAGTGCGTTACGAGCTTCCAGTTTGCCCATCTTCGGGTGGGCGTTTTTTTCAGGGTTTTCGTCATGGTTAGCGACTTTGCGGCGGTTTAGAAACTGACCATTAAAGTAAATGCAAACGATGATCTGATGATGGTAGCGGCCTAAGAAGCCAGACGCCACGGGGTATGAGTCGTCCCCCGTCAAAAAATCGACCGCAGAGTGTCCCCGTCTGTGTATTAGGGAACGGGGAGGCACAACAGGTAAGGGCGCTGGTGTGATTAACCAGATGAACGAGAAGGGGCCATCTGTTGGTCAGCGTCCTTTCCTGTTGCGTCTTCTTTTCAGCGTAACAGCGGTGCTTAACAGCACTTTGGGTACAGTTCCACGAATTTACGGGTATATCCCGTCATGCTGAAAGCGCTAATCACGCTGGAAGCCAGGGTTATGCATCCCCTGTTACCGAATTGCAGCCAGGGCGCGGTGCGCCGAAAAGCATACGGAGGTGGAAGCCCTCGCCGGAGACGTACCCGGCAAGTGATGGTGTAGCTCAGCGGTTAGAGCGGTTGACTGTTAATCAACGGGTCGATGGTTCAAATCCATCCACCATCGCCAATGCCGGTTTAGCTCAGTTGGTAGAGCGCCTGCCTTGTAAGCAGGATGTCAGCGGTTCGATTCCGTTAATCGGCACCAGCACAACAGGTAAGGGTATTTTGCGACGTCGGAGATCGCCGAGCTTGGCAGAGGGTTCGAATCCCTACGAAGTACCCTTACCGTTGTGATGAATGCGCAGGCTGATGCGCGAAAGACATTGCAGCTATTGCGGAAAAGAGCTGTTCGGCTGGGCAATTAAACGCCAGTGAGAGTCTGAAATAACCGCAAGCCGGAGATCAGCACCGGTCATCACAACACAACAGGTAAGGGCATTCTCCCTTATGGGGCTTGGCTTAAATGCATCGAGTGCTCTTACCGTTGTGATGAAGTGCAGCTCTTTGAAGCAACCAGAAGATAAGCATCTGGCTTCACAACATAAACCGCAGGAACGACCAATAAACGGTAGTCCGTATGGAGAACACCCCGTTGAGGAAGAGGCCTGGCCGGAACCGTAACCGGCACTACAACGTTGAGAACACTGGCGTAACGGGGTCATATCCCAATCTACGAATAAATGTTGCGTTGCAGCGTGACAACCAGTGTTCTCAACATTGTGGTGAATGCACAGGCTGATGTGCCGCAACTACAGTAGTTCGCGCTTTGCGGGGCTTGCTACAACCCTGTGTCGGAGTTCAGCACCGACCATCACAGTTTGATTCTCTGGCATGAGCATAACGCTGAAATAAGTCCAGCCTGGTGCGGCCCGATCACCCGCCGTTAGCTCCACGAAACGGAGCACGTAACAGGTAAGAGCATTCTCCTGTAACGGGTTCATATCCCAATCTACAGGTCCACCAAGAATGCTCTTTCCGTTGCGGTGAATGCGGCTAAGCGCACGCGGGGAAATGGTTATATCAGTCCATTCATTTCTCCTTGTTTCCCCGTCCACGGTGGATAACCAGCCAAAGGACACCGGGAGGCACCCGGCACCGCAGCTTTTTTATTCGTTAAATAATGGAGTGAGAGGATGCAGAACAATTCGAACAAATGTCGAACGCTATGGGTGCGGTTATATATTTATGCCGTCCTCTGTTTGATTGTGTCACTGGTTCTGTATGTTTGGCTTTTGCCAAATATGATCTCATCTAACAGCACAATACTTGTATTGTTGGGAGTCCTTCTCGCGCTCATTTACCCGGCTTTCGCAGTAGTCTTTTTTCGTGAAAAAACCAGGAAATTAATTAATGAAAAAAACGTTGATTAGTGCAGCGATTATTTTGGGTTCTTTATGTCTGACCGGATGCGATCGGGTAGAGCCAGGTAACGTAGGGATCAAAGTAAATAAGCTGGGGGATGATAAAGGTATCGGTGAAGTAGTTGGCGTTGGTCGCTACTGGACAGGCTTGAATACTGAAGTTTATATCTTCCCGACCTTTAAGCAAATGAAGACATACGATGAGCCGTTCAGCTTCCAGATGAGCGACGGAACAACCATTGGTTACCACATCGGCGTAGCCTACAAGGTTGATCCAGCAAAAGTCACAACGGTATTTCAGACCTATCGCAAAGGTGTAGATGATATTACTGATACCGATCTACGCCAGAAGGTTGCAGATGCTCTGAACCGGTTAGCCAGCAAAATGACCACCGACAAATTTATCGACGGTGGCAAATCTGAATTGCTTGATGCAGCCCTTAAAGACATTCAGGAAGAAATGACGCCAATCGGCATTCAGGTGATGAGCCTCTCTTATGTAGGTAAGCCAGAATACCCGCCAACAGTTATTGACAGTATTAACGCCAAAGTCACGGCAAACCAAAAAACCCTGCAACGCGAGCAAGAGGTCAAACAACGTGAAGCAGAGGCCAACATGCTGCGCGCGGAAGCTGCCGGACAGGCTGATGCTATTCGCACAAAAGCCCAGGCCGAAGCTGATGCCATTCGTTTACGTGGTGAAGCTCTGCGCCAGAACCCCGGTGTTATGGAGTTGGAAGCGATCAACAAATGGAACGGTACATTACCGCAGTATATGACCAGTAATACCGCTGTTCCGTTTGTTCCGGTGAAATAAAAGCGTAAGCAAAATTGGCAGTAATCCGGCCCTTTAGCTCAGTGGTTAGAGCTGGCGACTCATAATCGCACGGTCACCGGTTCAAGTCCGGTAGGGGCCACCATATTTGGTTGTAACACGGCGTCTGGCACATGCGTCGTTAGCGGTCTGGTGACGTTAAAAGGGGGGAACCTTGCCCCTAGCTCAGGCAACGAACCAGGTAGCCGGAATGTGCAAGCCACCGTTTGTTGTTTCTCGGGTAAAGGGATTCACCATCCTGGCGATTCGGTGTGACAGCCGGGAAGAGTCCGGCGCATTAATCCTGATTTTCTGGTGATGACTCATATCGTTAGGAGTGATTTGAGTATGCCGATTATATCTGACATTCAGCACGCCTGGGTGGAGTGCTAATGTCTGCATCCCCTCTTGAATCCATGCCAAATTCCCTTAGTGCAGAACAAGCTGTACTTGGTGGCTTAATGCTTGATAACTGCCGCTGGGATGAAGTTGCAGATCGTATAGTTGCTGATGATTTTTATACCAGTGCTCATCGTGAAATTTTCAGTGAGATGGAGAGGTTATTAAGTCATGGCAAACCGATTGATTTGATAACACTTGCTGAAGCACTTGAACAGAACGGTAAATTAGAACGCGCCGGTGGTTTTGCGTACCTTGCGGAGATGTCAAAGAACACGCCCAGCGCGGCAAATATTTGTGCTTATGCGGATATCGTTCGTGAACGCGCGGTTGTTCGTGAAATGATTTCCGTCGCAAATGAAATAGCCGAAGCTGGATATGCGCAGGATGGCAGGGGCAGCAATGAATTGCTGGATATGGCCGAGCGCCGCGTTTTTGAAATAGCTGAAAAACGACAAAAGAGCGGTAGTGGTCCAAAAGATATCGCCAGCATTCTCGATGCAACGGTATCTCGCATAGAAGAGTTGTTTCAGCGACCACATGATGGTGTAACGGGGCTTGATACGGGATTTACCGATATCAATAAGAAGACGGCAGGGCTTCAGCCGTCCGATCTCATCATTGTCGCCGCCCGCCCATCTATGGGGAAGACCACGTTTGCGATGAATCTCGTCGAAAATGCCGCAGTTCGTAACGATAAGCCCGTATTGGTTTTTAGCCTTGAGATGCCGAGCCACCAGCTGATGATGCGCTCACTGGCTTCTCTTGCACGCGTTGATCAGACTCGTATTCGGACAGGGCAACTTAACGACGAGGATTGGGCGCGGGTTTCTGGCGCAATGGGTATTCTGTTGGACAAGCAGAATATTTTTATTGATGACTCAAGCGCCCTGACACCTACAGAGCTTCGTTCCCGCGCTCGTCGTGTTTATAAAGAAAATGGTGGTTTGAGCATGATTATGATCGACTACCTGCAACTTATGCGCGTCCCCGAGCTGCAAGATAACCGAACGCTGGAAATTGCCGAGATTTCTCGCTCACTGAAGGCGTTGGCGAAGGAATTACAAGTACCGGTGGTGGCATTGTCACAACTTAATCGATCGCTTGAACAGCGTGCGGACAAACGACCGGTAAATTCAGATTTACGTGAATCAGGAGCAATTGAGCAGGACGCAGACCTGATCATGTTTCTGTATCGCGACGAAGTTTATCACCCGGATAGCGAAATGAAGGGCATTGCCGAGGTAATTATCGGAAAGCAACGAAATGGCCCAATTGGCACGGTGAGATTGGCTTTTAACGGCCAATACTCACGGTTTGATAACTATGCTGGTGCTGACTGGCAAGAGGATTATTAATGCAATGGAATGAGGAAAAGCCGATGAACATCCTGATCATTGGGCGAAAATTTGAAGCTATCAGTGATGTGAAAACATATACGGAAATGTGGGCTTATAACCTGGCCTGCGCCTTTAGTGAGGCAGGGGTAACATTGCAATACCATCGTCCATATTCCCCTGGCGTCGAAAGCCCGGAGGATTATGTTGAAGCTGTGTTGACTGCTGCGACCGCATGTTCTGCGAAGGCCATTTTGGCACCAGGATTGAGGTATTTTACTACGGTACCCAGGGAAATAGGCATGCAACTGTGTCGCCGATTCTCTGGATGGGTAGCCCAGGTATATGACGGTTCTATGCTGGATTCGGCACCAGTCGATATTACTTTTACTGTCCGCGATGATACCTGGCGGTACCTGGATAATCCCGGCAGGTTAGAGCGTCATAATCGTTTTAACAAACATGTTGGATGGGCAGCGAATCAGGAGCTGTTCCATCTGGAAACCAAAACGGACGATGTTCTGCGTATTTTTGTAGACCACGCTGCATTTGATGTTAGTGGTTTTGATCACTCCTTAAGTATCCTTATGAACCTTCAGCGTCTGACCGTTCCGTATGAGGCCAGAACGTTGACTGATGACGGATTGGTTACCATTGATCCGGGGAATATTTCGGTAACTCCATACAGGCGGACGCCGGTGCCAGCAACCGAATTTGCAGCTGAATTGCGTAAGAGTGACGTTTTTATCGTTACGCATCCCGAAAGCCTTGGATTAACTGTACTTGAGGCGGCAATGTGCGGGGCGTTGGTATTAACGCCTCCCGATTGCCTTCCGCCAGATCGCCTGGCTTTGGTGAACCATATGGTTATCAAGTCGCGGATTGATTGGGATGAGGTTATTGCTCGCGTTGATCGCGTGAAAAATGCTGAAAAGGTCCAGTGTCACACCTGGTCGGCAATTGCGGAAAAGATGCTTGAGACGTTTATCACGCAGAAACCGTCGTGCGGTAACGGATAAAAAATTGAACCCGTCATAACAGAAAAGCCCGAACGCCGGGCTTTTCTTAAGCCTTGTCAACAGAGACTTGAGCGGCTTTTATGGATAGATTCCCGCTGGCCTCTATCGCCATACTTCCCCCCGCCTTCAGGGCGACATCCGCGCCTGACTTTATATCGAGATTTCCTGCGGAAGAGATGAATGCCGGACCTTGAGAAATGGCATATAACTCCCCGGCCTCGTTGAACCCGATTGTTGTTCCACTTTTCAAGTGCGTAACGGCCCAGGCTCCGCCCGCCGTCCGGATCTCCATTAGTCCGTTCCGCGACGAAATAAAGTCTTTTTTGGCGCTGGTTGATGGTTGTGCTGGTGCACCTTCAACTTCAGGCGGTACATAGCCTTCACCTTGTCCTGACGCTTCAGGTGGCACATTGGGAGCGCCACCGGATGCATCCTGTGCATAACCGATTATCAATGGCCATCGAGAATCCCCATTGTAGGGAAATTCTACCCATACTTTATCGCCGGGCAGAAATGGTGAAAACGTGTTTGCATTGGACAATATGGCTTCTGCCCACGGCAATGAGGCATCTGGTAGCCCATCCATCATGCCGACAACGCGTATTTGCGTACGCATCAGACCTTTAGGGTCATCGACGCTTATCACTACAGCCCGATACTTCCCTGTCAAACTACCCATTCACCACTCCTAACTGTGCACGGCTGACAAAACGAAAGCGGTCTTCGAAATGAGTCACGGACATCACTATCATTTTGTCAGGGATAGATTCATCGAGTTCTCCGTCACCTGCCGTGTTATGCACGACAATTTTCAGCGTCGTACCCGGAGTTAGCGCGGCATTTCCTTCCACCAGCATATCGAGGCGGGGGAGAATGAATTTGTTGTAGTTCGCCAGCGCGGTAGGATCGGGATTGCTCGTAAATTTAATGGGGTCTTCCTGGTTACCTGAGTAAACCACACCTTTGGTCATGTCATAACTGGCCATTCTGTAATTGTGGCGGCGCTGGTATTCATAATCGGCATTCAGGATGTTGAACTGACTAATTGTAAATCCGGATGTGTTGGGATTGGCGGACTCATAAGTAAGCGATGGAGCGGCGTTTGCCATTTTTTCCATACTTTTAAAATTGATCGTCCCCCTGGATGCCCAGCACATAGAACCGGTATCCCGGGCTATCTCCTGCAATACCTTGGTCGGTTTTTCTCCAACATTTAGGTGGTATGTGGATGTTTTTCTGAATGAGTCAGCATTTACCTTCAGACCAGGGGCAAGAGAGGAAACTACGGCTGATGGTGGCTTATCAACAAAATACTGTGCGCTGGTGGACGGAACTTTTAATAACCGCACCGGGTTACTAAACGCGTAAATCAGTACAGTATCGTCCTTGCGCGGCGCTTTAAGAACAAAGAACTCTTCCGAGAAGAGGATGCCGCCATGACCTTCCGGATCACCAAGTGAAACTGTCAGTATTGTACCAAATTTCACCCCCAGCTTATTGACCACGTAAGCCGTTGAATCCCTGATCATGAGCATAAGCTGGGGACCAGATAGCTCCCCAGGTTCGACATAGGTACATCCTACGATCATTTCGCGAGGGATTTCGTTCTGCCCAATTGAAACAGATTGCAGGAATAGCTGAGTGCGTTTTGAATCAGTTTCCGGGGCTGTGGTGGTCTTTGTGGCCATCTCATTCCTCCAGAATTTTCGCTTTTACCGTTATGGTGCCGGTGGTTTGCTGCATATAAGCCAGGATAGGAAGTTCCGCCACAACGGTGAGGTTCAATCCAACCGCGAACAGCCTGTTGTCGGCGGTGCCGGTGGTCAGATCCTGAAATGCGATTGATTTTTGCCCTTCTATGTAACAGGTAACCGGTATCTCATAACCGCCGACATTGGCAATGTGAGTGAAAGATGCCTGCCCGAGGCTGGCATACATTCGTAGCCAGAATGCTAATGCAGTTGTAACCATCCCAAGAGATTCCTTCTCGTCACTGGCGATCCATAGCGAATATTCCAGTGAGAAAGGGATAGTCGATACCAGGGCTTCAATCTCATCATTTTCATTGGTGACATGCCCTTCATCGTAATTATCCCGGCACAGTTCACCTTCATAAATTGAAAACGCGGGAGAACGAGACAGATTCACAAGCGGCATTGCCAGCTTATTTACTGGGCCAGCAGAGGCTGTATCTTTGCGCCCGGCGCGATCGGCTTCAAATGACGACAACCACTCCTTCACATCACTAAAAGTGCCGAGCGTTATGCGATCTCTTGGTGTGCGTTTCAGGAACTCCCTGAATGACTGGTTAGTGCGATCATTAAAGCTGACAACTTGTGAGTCGAATGCTTCGTTTAAAGCCTGTGCGAGCGCCGAATCAATGCCATCAATAGTGGCAAATTCCAGCTTACCGGTTGGAGTAAGACCTTTTTTCTTAAAGATGGCCAGTAGCCATTCCTGATTATTCAGAATCACCGATGAAATTCCCTTCAAAGGCGCGTGAAGGCACGCAATAAAACAAACTGCCTACCCTGGCAGTGCCGTAATTGAATATTTTATGGATGTACCAGAAGCGGCGAATGGTTGTGCCGTCTGACAGCTGTTCCAGCCATTCGAGCATAGAACCCACTGGCACATTAACGGCGGCCAACCGAAGGATTAAAGCACTGTCGCTAATTCCCGTATTATCACTGCCGTCGTATAGCGCGTAGAAGGCGTCCATCTCATCCGGGCAGTCGAGGGCCGTTATCAGTTCTGGATCCTGATAGTCATATATGCGTTGGTTCGGTTCTATTATTTCAGATGCCGTTTCAGGTGCATTTTTGTCTCTGTAAGGTATTGCGCGATACAGAACCGCATCGAATGAGTCAGGGTCTAGCTTGATTGCTTTGAGCCAGTCCATCCGCACAAGGTTATTAAAAACTGCATGACCTTGATAACGGTGGCGCACACCAGAATCACTAAGCAGGCCGTGATCCAGATTGGGAAGGTGATTGTCCTCCACAGGATCAACAATATTACCAACGTTAACACCATCGGTTTCGATTTCAGCATCAATATCTTCCTCTTCAATCAGTTCAGAACCTTCGCCTGGAATATCCGGATCCGATTCGGTGTCCGGGAGGTTATCACCAGTCACTTGTTGTGATGGTTCTGTGTCCTCAAACATGTCATCAAAGAAACCAGCCATCGATTATCCTTTCCGTTTACGGGCTTCGTTAATTTGTGTCTCAAGAATGCTTCGCGCCTGCGCAGTGGCAGCGGCCTTGTCCATTCCCTGACTCATGAAAAACTTTATGAGGTTGTTCGCCTGCGTTTGCAGGGCTTTTTTGAGAGCGTCGGCTTCAGCGCGAGCCTGGGCTTCCCTCACCCGCGATGCTTTTAGTTCGGCATTCTTCCTGTTTGCCGTGGTGCGAGCTTTTTTTAACAACCGGCGAACGTTGTCCGTGGCGCTATCTTTTGCGCGTAGTTTTTTGCCTAATGCATCCTGAGATTTCAGATACAGCTCATACTCACGCGCAGCTTTAGCCTGATCCGTCGTTGTTGTCCGGTTGCGCGCGAGCGATTTAGCCAGTTCGCCTTTGAAATAGGTTGTTGTCTTCCGCTTGTCATCGCCGAAGGCTACCTGTTCAGCTGCTTTTTCCAGGGCAATAATGATGGCCTTGTGCCATGTGGGAGACTGAAAACGCGTCATAGCGTGCAAAACATGTTTGCAAGCCACACCAGTCAGATCAGGGTTGCGGATTTTGGGGAATGCATACTCTTTTGGCGGCGCGACAGCATAGTTACCAGCCGTGGCCATATAACGATACCAGTATTGATGGCGTCCACAATCACAGTCGAAAGATACCCGGCCCTTGCAGAGATCGGCAGCGATTCGGGCTTTTTTCGCACCGTCTTCAGCAATTTCCTCAACGGCTTTATCCCATTCCTCAAATCGAATTCTGACACGGTGATGCTGGTGGACCGACTCATCCGAGGCATTAACAGATATCAATGCAAGGTTGTGTTTTAGCCCGAGGAATGTCGCGGCTTTGATCCCTGTGCCATCAGAAACCTTGTTGTTAGCGCGTTTTATATCAATGCTGGTGGACTGCGCCACCAGCTGAGCATAGGTAATGCCGGGTACCGTGCTCTTGAATTTGGTTTTATGAGACTGCCTTGAGGTGTTGAAACTGCGTATATCTTCGGGCGTAAAGTAGGTGCCATCTTTCTTTTTCCCAAGGCTGAGGAATGCCTCAAGTTCGCGGTTACGCATCCCCATAATCCTTGGGGTGAGTGTACGTCGCGCGTTTCGCCGATTCTGACGCTGCTGTTTACGGATAAGATCGAAGACCTTGTTAAAGTCTTTTGCACTTAATCCATCAGTCTGATAGCGACCAAGGTTGTCGCGAGCATATTCAGTTGGCATTCATTTCCCTTACGCAATGGATAATGTCCCTATTACCTGGCCGTCGTATTGGAAATGGCGAATCATTTCGCGGATCCAGGTGGCAGGTGGGAGTTTTAATTTTTTGCCAACAGTCATACCCTGAGACTCATCCTCAAGCCCGGCGGCGAGCGTCACAACCCAGCGTAGCTCTGCTATGCCCCACATACGGTAAGCCAGCAAATCCGGGCGATATTGCTCATCGGGAAGAACGTAATAAATCGTCAGATTCTTGTCGTTCGATTCACACATAAGCATCACCTCTTTGCGTAGCTCTGCCCTGAGTATTGGATCGGCTATGTTGCGGTCGTCATACCGCGACAGAGGATATTGCCGGGTGCTTTGGGTTGTAGTGATTGATGTAGCCATAGTCAGCCTGCCAGAAATAGATGATGGTGATTCTACCGCTAGTCATTTGTTGAATATTTAACTCAATAAAAGAAAATTATTAGTGCAATTTTGATTGTGAAATGTATCATTCTGCCCTTAAGTAGGTTCTTCACGAGGAAACAAAATTGGCAGAACGTGTTGATGATGCAGAGCTGAGCATGAATCAGTTAGAAGCTCTCAAAGACATGGCCATCGATAACATCAGAAAGCAGGCACAGCTCGTGAGCCAGGTATTTACAGGGAAGTGTCGTTACTGCAATGAATCGATTGAATCAGGCATTTATTGTGACGCTGAATGTGCGCAATGGCACAGGGAAGAGCAGGCCGCAAAACAGCGTAAATATGGCATGCGACCGGCAGGATTTGACTGATTATGTTGCGCTTTACTGAGGAAGAGTTTCAGGCTTTTAGTGAGCGTCGAAATAAGGGGCGGTCCAGGCCAAAAACCAAAAAGGATCCATTCTTATCGCTTGCGCCGGTAAAAGAAGTTTCTCCACATGCGAAGGCACTTGCAGCACTGGCAAAGAACCCAGACCTGCGCGACGGAAATTGCGAGCACTTCGAGCAGGTTTTCATTTTTGATTACTTCGAACGCAAGCACCCTGACATCTATGAGCTGTTGCATGCAACGCCTAACGGAGGGAAGCGTTCAAAAGCAACCGCCGGGAAAATGAAGGCTGAAGGGCAGAAAAAAGGTTATCCGGACATGAGTCTCGATAAAGCATGCGGTATTTATCACGGCATGCGAATTGAGCTTAAAGAACCAAATGGTAAAGCCCCGACGAAAGAGCAGATCGCCTGGATGCGCAGGCTTAGAGAGGAAGGTTACTACGTCGTTCTTGCGTATGGTGCAGAACAAGCGATAACCGCCATCCTGGAATACATAAGCCTTAAAAAGGGTGAGGCTATTGAGCATGTATTGAACGGCGACAAGTGGTTGTATGCTGCTTAAAATAATAAATTAATTAGTGCATGTACGCTCTTTGTGGTAGTGCACTTTAACATCGGGAGAATAATCGTGTCATCCAAGGTTAATTATGAGTCGCTGGCATCGGTCATGCCGCGTAATGAACAGGAAACAGATGCTGTAGTGGACCCTGTAATCGCTGAAATGAATGCTCGCCTGGAGGCTGAATTTGCAGCTGAGAATGAACATACCACCCAGGGCGACTAGGACTGTTTTTTGTGTCGGTAGCGGTCCGTCACTCACTCGTGAGGACTGTGCTGCTATAGAAAAAACTGGCTGTTCAATCATCGCGGTTAACAATTCCTGGCAGATGTTCGATGACATTTATGCCTTATACGCCGGTGATTTGTCATGGTGGAAGCAATACGGATCCACCATACCGGGAGGGAGATTCCGCAAAGTGACAGCCAACCTGGCGGCGGCGAAATCATTTTCGTTGGAGTACAGGCGATATTGTGGACCGGCGGAAGGGGTAAATAGCGGCGCGCAGGCTATCAGTCTGGCTGCTGAATCAGGGGCTGAAGTAGTGGTATTAGTCGGCTATGACTGTTCTCTGCAAAACGGCCTTCATTGGCATGGCGCGCACCCTCAAGCCCTACGGAATCCAACGCAGGTGTCTATTTCAAAATGGCAACAGCAGTTCCTGGATACCCGCAAAAAACACGCAGATTTACATATTTTGAATGCAAGTAGGAGCAGTGCAATTCAATGTTTCCCAAGAATAAATTTAGAGGCAGTGATCGCGTTATTATCGTCGGCAGTGGCCCAAGCGCCGCAAACTTTGTTGCGCCGCGCGGAGTGCCGATTATAGCGGTCAATGGGGCCATCGACTGGCTGAACCGCGCTTCTTATTTTTTCACCCTTGATCCATCCCCAGACAATATGCGGCGCGTTGGTCGTGGCCGCCGTCGCCGTGGTGTTTGTTATTGCATGGCACTACCCGATGTTAAAGAACGTGAAGTCAGAGACGGCGTTCTGTGCTTCCGTCGTGTGGCTGAACGTGGCATGGAGCCAAAAAATACGAATTCTCCCGAGTGGTGGGCGTGGCGCTGGTCCGCACATTTCGGACTTTGCGAAGATGAGAATGAAATTGCCAGCGGCAATAGTGCATATGGTGCTCTGAACCTGGCTTTCCATATCGGATTCAAACATGTCGCCCTGGTGGGCGTTGACGCTACACAAGAACCACGCGTTCACTCCGGCGGCACGCCAAAAAATCTAAGTCACCTGCCTTTGTTATTCCAGTCTGCGCGTGAACGGATTGACGTTGTTTCATGCGGGAAAATGGGAGGTATTCCGCAGATGACTCTTAAAGAATGGCTGAAGAATACATGATGGCACCCACAATTTATCACCGTATCGACGGTACCAAATACAGGAATGTCTGGGTTGTTGGTGATCTGCATGGTTGCTACACCAGACTGATGTCCGAACTCCATCGTGTGGATTTTGACCCGGCGCAGGATTTACTGATATCGGTCGGCGACCTTATCGATCGCGGTACTGAAAATGTCGAATGTCTGGAACTATTGCAGATGCCCTGGTTCAGGGCAGTGATGGGGAACCATGAGCGGCTGATGATTGATGCGTTAAGTCCAGATGGCAACGTGAATAACTGGCTAATGAATGGCGGACAATGGTTCTTCATGCTGGACACTGATCAGGAAATATTAGCCTGGGCGCTGGTGGAGCTGGTAAAGCGTCTGCCCTATATCATTGAGTTGAACACCGGGCAAGAAACTATCGTTATAGCCCATGCCGACTATCCGGATAATGAATACCAATTCGGTAAGGAGGTACCGCTTTTCAACGTTGTCTGGGCGCGCGAGCGTATCAGTGATTCGATGGATGATATTGGTGGCGAAATTTCGGGCGCAGATCGTTTTATCTTTGGCCACACTCCGGTGAAAAGCCCGAAGACATTCTGGAATCAGCAGTATATCGACACTGGTGCCGTATTTTGCGGAAACCTGACATTGATGAAAGTGAAAGGTGATGGTGCAGCATGAAGATTGCTTTAGTTTTTCGCTCTGGTGGTGACTATAACGCTTCCGATGTGCAGTGGCTGGTTAATCAACTGCCAAAAGGCTATGAAATTATTTGCCTGACAGACCTGAAGCGTTTACATGTACCTGGCGTCAAAGTTGTCCCATTGATCAACCAGTGGCAAAAGTGCCGTGGCTGGTGGGCGAAAATCGAGTTGTTCCGACCGGATATAACCGATGATCTGTTCTATCTGGATTTGGACACGGTTATTGCCGGTGATATACGCCCAATCCTAGAGCATCCACCAACCAGCTTCACCATGCTTAGGGATTTTTACCATCCACAATATCGTGGCAGCGGTGCCCTGTGGATACCAAATAGTGTTAAAGCGCATATCTGGAGTTCATTCTGGCAAGATCCGGAAGGTTGGATTTCTCGTTGTGTCACTACTGAGTGCTGGGGTGACCAGGGGTTCTTACGAAAGGTTATGGGCGATGATACACCAGCATTTCAGGATCTGTATCCAGGATGGTTTGTAAGTTACAAGGCCGATGTTGTGGAACCTGGTTCAAAATATGCGAGCGCGCGTTACTCCAGGGGGAATGGGGCATTACCAAAAGACTGCCGAATAATCTTTTTCCACGGCAAACCGCGACCTCGCGAAGTGTCAGAGGATTGGCTTCCCCTTATCAGCTCATTTTTTGAGCGAGAATCAGAATAATATTGCTCTAATAATTCCATATTTTTAAAACGTGATGTACACTCATCACGTTTTTTATTAGAGCAATCTACAAGGTGCACTATGTGGCCATTCCGACGGAAATATCACTACTGGCTGATCGCCTTTGTTACGCCGACCGGCGGTATCAGGCATGTCATCACCAGGTATCGCAACAAGAGACTCACCTTAGCCAGAATTTTACAGGCTGCCATAGGTGAGGGACTGGATACAAATTGCGTAGTCCTTCCTCCTTCATACTTAGGAAAAATGACCGAAGCACAAGCTAATACGGAACTTTGAAATGAGCACTTCAGCACAAAACCAATCAATCGAAAATGTATCTATCCCTGACGTCCTGAATGCCGGTATCCCGGCCATTATCCAGAACATCCGGGCCGCGCAACGCCGCGTTAGTTGTGATGACCTCACAGCGCGTTTTTTTGATAATGCGGTTCAGTCAGCGGAGATGCTTCACGCACAGCTTATTGATGTTTATAACGCAGAAGCTGATAGCCATAACTCCCTGGTAGATGCAGCTGAAAATATGCAGTTGGATCTCGGTCTGAAGGGTAAAGAAATTGAAGAGCTTCAGCTGGAAATTGAACATTTGAAACGCCAGCAACAGGACGCGATCGACGATGCGACGCATGACGCCAACCAGCGTGCTGATAATGCCGAACGTATAAGCATTGAGCTGGAAACAAAACTCAATGAAATGACCGCGATGGTTGAACTGCGGAACTCACAGATTTCAACGCTAAAATCTCAATATAAAGAGATCATGAAACTTGATCCTTTTAACCTTGAGAAACGCTATAACAAAGCTAAAAGCGAGCGACAGGAACTGCGTAAGCAGGTCGCCGACCTTAACCAACAGCTCAAAAAAACTATTAAAGATGCAAGCGAGGCGCGCGTGGCATTTGCTAATAAAAAAGCAGAGGTTACCGCGCTGGTTAATGAGAATGCCAAATTTGCGACGCTCAAGAAGGAAATGTATGGCATTACTGAGCGCCGTTTCCCTGCAAGCAAACTTCATCCGACGTTAGGGCAAATCTCCTTCTTCCCGCGCCTCCTGGCTTATGGGATCTCATCGCCTAAAGAGTTCAATAACGAGCGTCCTTATATCGTTTCTAAGCTGGACTTTGCTTATCAGTTCTGCTGCGACATGGGCTATGCCATTGATATCCGGATCAACGAATGGTTGATGCCAAACTTCCAGCCGTTGGCCATTTTCCGCGAGTTCCAGCCGGAAGGTTGGGTAGAGTTCTTCCATGAATTGATCTGTAAAGAGATGGAAAGCCGCCGCCCGGAACTGGTCCGTCGAGTTGAGTGGGCGCAAGAGGTTATGTTGGCAGAGGCAGAGCTGCCGTTCGAACCGGAATTTATTGATGATCTGGCAGCTAAAGGGCTGCATACCCTGTTTGATGTGGTTACCCGCCGTCATGAGCAGTTGGTTGTCGAATTGGGTTTAGAGGAAACAGCGGCAAGAAGACTTCTCGATGTTTGCTATGCACGTAGCGATGCATGGGAAAAAGAGAACGGCGGCACTATTTACGTTCGCTGACAGTTACAGTGTCACTTTTAATGCTGGTGGAGTGCGCCCACCAGCATTTTTTTCGTCCAATGAGGAGGGCATTTGAGTATTTTCAATAAACACGCACACCAGGAACGTCCGTATATCGTCATAGTTGATATTGATGGAACAATATCAGAGGCAACTGAAGACAGACTGCATTTGCTTCCGCCACCAGGTAAAGGTGCATTAACAAAGGACTGGAACGAGTTTAATCTCGCCTGTGACACTGATACTCCCATAACTCCAGTTATTGATATTGTGCGCCAGTTATTTAACGTTTACACGGTCTGGTTTGTAACCGGGCGCTGTGAGATCGCAAGGGATAAAACACGAGCCTGGCTGCGGAAGTACGTAACAAACGGGGCTGAGCCTTTGCTATCTATGCGTCCTGCCACCGATGACAGAAATGACGGCCCAGCAAAGATTGATCTCCTTAAGAAAATTGGTCTAAGTAAAATCGCGTTCGCGCTGGAAGATAAGATTGAAGTGGCGCGTGTTTTCAGGAGGCACGGCGTGCTTACGTTAATGGTCAGGGAGTATGAAAACGCGCTTTTCCATCAACAATAATTGCTCTAATAAATATTGATTTTTAAAACAGAGAAAGTGAAAATAAAAACATGCCGCAAGGCGCGGCATGTATCCAATCAATCACAGGAGCTGAAAATATGAACACGGCATTCAAAATCATTATGGCCGCGATCTATTTCTGGCTGTTCTCTATCACTTTTGGCGGCATCGTCGCACATGGGTAAGGGGGATGCATGAAAGGCGAAGTGAAAGAGCGCGGCATGATTTTTAACGATGAGATGGTCCGGGCAATTCTTGGCGGGAATAAAACACAGACTCGCAGGATTGTTGAAGAAAAATTCTATGGACGGGCAGTGGCCGCAGAGTTGCTTGCCAAGCATTGTCCATATGGTCAACCGGGCGATCGTATTTGGGTTCGCGAAACCTACCGGGTACATGGCAAAGCGACGGACGTCGCAACGCTGGTTTATCGCGCAAGCGTGCGTAACTCCTGGACAGAACAAACGCACCGGGTTCCGGTCGAGGTTTGTAATAAACCAGTATCAGAAAAGTGGACGCCATCAATTCACATGCCGCGCTGGGCATCGCGCATTCTTCTGGAAATTACCAACGTGCGCGTTGAGCGGTTGAACGATATCAGCGAATGTGATGCAAGGGCTGAGGGCGCACCAACAGAATCGACCCTCATTGGCGATAAGCATTACCCAGGTTTCCGTAGCCTATGGAAATCAATTTATGGCGAAGATAGTTGGAACGCTAATCCTTGGGTGTGGGTAATAGAGTTTGAGCGTATTCAGGGGGCAACCAGTGAGTGAGTCAAAATGCCAAATTAATGGCAACAAGATAGAGCCGTGCGCGGCGTTGGCACAATCCCTGGAGCATGACGCTGAATACACGACGCGAAAAGGTCTGCTGAAATACAAAATCTATAACCATGAATTAATTCATTCACAAGACCTGATCATGCTGCGGTCTGGTGAATTTTCTAAATCGCCTATTCGAGTTTCATTTTGCCCGTTCTGTGGTGAAAGTCTGAAAACGTGGGAAGCGGAGGCAACCAGTGAATAACCGCTTTTACATGATGTGCTTGCGTGAAACTGTGGGTAATAACGCCTCATTCCATTGCCATAACGGCAATGGTTACAGTTCTGATATCGATCGCGCTCATGTTTACACGCTGGAAGAAGCCCAAAAAGCCTGGAATTGTGGGCGAGATATCGATCAGCCTGTTTGCGCTGATAGCGTGGATGCAATGGCTGTGTGGCACGTTGATTGCCAGTACATCCCCACAGAAAGCCTGATTGAGTCAGATTGCACTGCGTATGTGGCCTACAAAAAAGGTAGCTGGAACGGCAACGATGTTTACTGGCTTCAACACGGTGGATTGCCAACAGATGACTTCAGTAAAGCGACCATCTTTAGCGTCGCCAACAAAAACGAACCAGGAATAGTTTGGTTGCCATTTTCCATTGCTGATGCAGCAAAGCGTCGGACGTTCAATATCAATAACTTTAGCCGCAGAACAATGGTTCAGGGCGCAGGTTTGGTCATGCCTGACTGGTTGAAAGAGCAGAACAGAAGAAAGAAGTCGCGAAGCGGGAAGGTGCGTTGGAATTGTCCGCATTGCGGAAAAATAACCTGGCAGTACAGCCCATATGATTTTGAAGGCTGTAGTGATTACAACTGTGAAGGATGGCGAGAATGACAATTGACTATCAGGCACTGCGAGATGCGGCAGTTGCAGTAGAAACAGAACCTATGCATCAAGATTTTGTGGCGTTTCGTATGGCGTTCACGCCATCGGTGGCACTGGCACTACTGGATGAAATTAAGCGGCTGGAAGACACAAATATTGATGCTATGTGCCGTATTGCAGAGCTTGAGACTAATCTCGCGGCGCTGGTGGCAGAGAACGCCGGACTGAAACACGCAATGGCCGTAACTCTTGAGCATGTGTCGGTCACGGATGCAGGGCAGGCTGGTGTTGCTGCAATGATTATCAACGATGCCCTACACCACAGCGAAACTCCAGCTACCGATGCTTTCCTGTCTGAAGTGCGGGCGCAGGGGGTGGATGCTGCTATAGAAGCTGCAAAAAATCTGGTGGCCCAAGAATATGAGTATAAGGATTTCAAAGCGGCGCAGAGTGATTGCTGTATGCACCCTGGTTCAGACCTGGTAGGGAAGGTTGAAATGACTGAGTGGTTAGTTGACTTTGCTGCCCAGCTTCGCAAAGGAGGCAACCAGTGAGCAAGATTGATTATCAAAAGCTTCGTGAAATCGCTGAAAAAACAAAAATTGCTGGTGAAGCACCTGTAATGCCCTTCGATCAGCGAATTAATGCGCTTAACGATTTTATGAAGCACTTTTCGCCAGATATCGCGCTGGCACTGCTGGATGAACTGGAAAGAAACCAGCAATACATCAAACGCCGCGACCAGGAGAACGAGGATATTGCGCTAACGGTAGGGAAGCTGAGAGTTGAGCTTGAGGAGACAAAATCAAAACTCAACGAGCAGCGTGAGTATTACGAAGGTGTTATCTCGGATGGAAGTAAGCGCATAGCAGAACTGGAAGCGCGGGAAATAAAACCAGCCAAAGGTGAAGTTCTGGTCGTTGTATCTGGTTTTACTGGTTGCGGAAAAAGCGCCATTGCCGGGGAAATAGAAATCGCGATGAAGGCTATTGGTGTACCGGTTAATTGGACTAATGGCGATGCAGAAAAGCGCATGACTGGCGCTGACTGGCTGACAGCGATTGAGATGTACAAACCAACTGTGCGCATCGTGGAAGTTAATGTGCCACGCACCGCTGGCATTCGCATCAAAGGAGAGTGATATGGCGTTAACACACCGCGAACTCTGTCAGATTCAGAGGGTGGAGATTAGACCGTGACAAACTTCAGGCGAGCTTATATTAACCGGCGTGGTGCAACGCGTGTAGTAATAGTTTTGCGACATTACGTGATAAAAATTCCAACATTTAAATCATGGAAACTATTTTTACATGGTTTGCTGGCTAACTTGCAGGAGCGCCAAATGTCGACAATTAACGATGCCGCGTTATGTCCTGTGATATCAGGTAGCAGGATTGGGTTGTTTGTGATAATGCCGCGTTGTGAGCCTGTAAATCATAGGGGGTTGTTTTTTACAGAATTATGCAGATTAAAAATAAGGGGGAAACTCCCTGAAGAATTTTATTTAAGAGATGCCAAGCCAGAGAATTTTGGATATCTCAAATGCCGACTTGTTAAATTAGACTATGGAGAGTAACTAACTATGACCACTATTACCAAAGAGCGACTGCTGACAATCAAGCAGTGGCGCGAAACATACGGACCTGGTAGCAACGTTGTACTGCCAGCAGAAGAAGCGGAAGAACTGGCACGAATTGCACTGGTATCGCTGGAAGCAGAGCCGGTGGCAAAGATTATAGCTCATTACCCATTAGGAGTTGACGTAGGCAAACAAAAGTTCGTACAGGCCATTGGAGAGCTTCCTGACTTTGGCGGATATCTATTTTCCGCCCCGCCAGCGCCGGGAGTGCCGGAAGAAGCAACTCCGGAAAACGTAGAAATGCTCTCTGGCTATGTTTCCACGTACAAATTAACCGATAGCGAGCGCGATATTGCTGCCGAAATATGGAACGCCTGCCGCACCGCCATGCTTCAGTCCGGAAACTTTCGGGAAAACAAGAATTCGTCAACCAATAATTTTCGGGAAATCGCGGAAACGTCAACCAACTATCCGGCAATTCCTAGTGAGGTGTTGTCCGCAATCCTGAAGGTTGCCAGGATTCGTGCCGATTTCGATGATTTTGACGGTGACAGGCGAGGTATCGGTGATTGTCTGGATGAGGCCGAGCAAGAGCTTATCGTTACCATTAACAAATATGCCAGTCAGTTGGCAGCAGAACCGATAGCGACTAATAACGTTCGAGAGCAGCAGACAGCCGTTCCGCCAGTTCCGGAAATACAGGATGATGTCGCGCAAGCAATTGAAAATCTCAAGCAGAAGTTAGTGGAATGCAATCGCTATAACTACTGCGCAGATGCAGTTAAAGGCGTAGAGGATGCCTGCCACGCTGCCATGCTTCAGGGTAGCCAACCTGTAAGCCAAACTTACAAGTTGCCAGTTAATACACCTTGCCAAGATGCGCCAGCCCATATCTGGCTGCAAACAGCTGGAGTATGGCCAGAAGATGGCGAGTTAAGCGAATTAACGTGGTGCAGCCACAATCAGCACCATGATGACACGCTATATGTTCGAGCTGACTTGGTAAATGGCAATTCTCCGGTAACTCCGGATGGTTGGATAAGCTGTAGTGAGCGAATGCCGAATACCAAAACAGCCGTTCTTGTTGCCGTGGAGTTTGACAGGAAAGGTGACTGGCGAATGAAATGGGCTACTTACATCCCGGGGCATCCTGACGCTAATGATGGGTGGATAATTCCTGGTGCGTCGTGGAAACCGTCACACTGGATGCCGCTACCAGAACCGCCGCAGGAGGTGAATCAATGAGCTGGCCTGAAGCATTCACCACGGTAGGAATTGTGATGGCGGCAGCACTGGGTTTGTATTCAATTTGTCGCTGGTGGTAACGATGGGAAAAATAACTTTTGTAGTCGAATTTGAGGATGGTAAAGAGCCACCTGTTAGCGCCAATCTTGATGTTGCTGGTGGCAGGCTTGTTTCGGTTCTATTTGGTGACTACCGAGATGATTTCTTCCAACCAGAAGAAGTTGATGTGGTGCGAGAGGCATTAAACGAGTTAAGTGTTGATAACGATGATGCTCATGCGGAAATCATCCAAAAAATGGAACTGCTAACTCACTAAATTATCAATTATGGTGCTATCACCTACGACACCGAGAGAAAATTTATAATGTCAAAAGTAAATGTTTTGATTTTTTCAGTAATTGTAGGTTTTGGTTTTTCTGCTGGAGTGCATATTTATATTACGTGGGAAAAAATCATCAACTACGTATGGAGTTGTTTTATTAAGTGAGGTAAGTATGTGGAGAGGTAATAGTCATGGCAAAAGCCAGATGATACTTACCGAATATCAGTTTGACCATAAAACCAATAAATCACGTTCAGTATATTTGCTTCGGCACAATAGCCGCGTAAGGAATACCGTGCTGGAGCAAAATCTGACTGTTGAAATGGATAATTACGGGGGCTTCAAGCCAACAATTTCGCTTGATGATTTTCCTCGTGGTTTAAGCGAAAGAGAAGCAATGCTGAAATTAGCAGAATGGCTACAAAGATTAAGCATTGCTATTGAAGATAACTGGTCTGAACCTTAAATTTATATGATGACACTAAAACATTTTCTTGACCGCCCATTATGGGCGGCAGCCGCAGGCTATGACTTTAATTATATGGATTGCATGTCTTATACCGCCAATGCATACGACCATTCCTTCAGTCTGCTGCTTAATTCTTTAAGAATATTGCCGCAAACAGAAGTTGGAGAGCTTCATTTATGGCTATTGGGCTTTATCGCGGCTGGAGTTGGTATTGCTGTATGGCCTTTTATTTTCTGGCTGGTGGCTGTTGTAGTGTGGTTTAAGTGCAAGACGTACCGGAGAAAGTATTTCTTAGGTGATGGAATGACTGATATTGCCAAAATGAACATTGAAAAATGGACTAAGGAATGTGAAAAGAAATGGCGCAAAAAGAAATGACCAGAATCACTGAAGAGCGTATATCAGAGATTATTTCCCGTATCGAAATGTATGGTCACGGTGCTGGATATACGGCAGATGAAGTATTGGCACTTGCCCAAATGGCTTTGGCGGCTTGCAAAGATGATAAAAAAATGAAGTTTATCGACTTGTTAGTGAAGGAGCTGCCTAAGTGCGGCGGGTGGCCTGATGGAATGAGTTATTGTTACCTACCCAGTGTCAATTTAATGGCACCATGCGCGACTTTTGCTTTTGGCTCAGACCACAAAAAAGACACTTTCTTTGGGCGCAATTTTTGTTGTGAGATTGAGCTTCCAATTGGTGACCTTGATAGCGATGAATACCAGTCAGTTGTCACTCGCGAACAATACGAATCAGCTCTCATAGCGTCGCAGAAAGTCGAGTTCAATGGTGATGAACTTGAAAGTAAGACTTACAGGTTGGATTTTGGGCAATGGCTGGAACAGCAACGCGGGAAAATCGATGTGGACTGTGGTTGTGTGTCCACTGAAACATTCATGCACTGGCTGCGGGTAGCTTACGAGGCTGGCAACTATCCGGATATTCCGGATAGTTCGGTGCCAGCACCAGGAAAGGGCGTCACCGGTGAACGTATCCGAATTAAGCCGCATGTTTATCGCGAACTGGTTAACCGTCTCCACGATACAGCGATCAAGTGTGCTGGCACCCAGCAATTACGAGAAAGAATAAGCCGTGTTTTGGGCGACGTTATTACACCAGATCATCATAAACAAGCCGAGAAAAGTGGCCTGGAAAGGTGTCGCCTTGAGGCGGCATTAAACATTAAGCCGGGGCATACGCTTGGCATTATTGATGCACTATTGGTTCATAAGATGGCCAGGGCTTTATTGCCGCTGGTGGATGCTGGCGATACAAGCGAGGGTGAAGTATGAGAGTTGCAGATCACATCAAACACCTTGAAAGAATTATCGAAAACGGTGAACTCTTAAGAGATCAGATGAGACGCACGGCAGAAGTCAGAGAGGCGATAATCCGCAGTCAGGCTGGTAAATTAAAGCAATTATCAGAGATTAACGCGCTATACAAGAACAGACGTAACCGGGCGGCGCTGCGGCTTCAGAAAGCACGTAATGAAATTAAATTGGTGGAGGCAAAACTGAAAAAACAGATTCAGCGTTACGATCAGCAAGATGCTTTTTATGCCGCCATCAAGGCGGCTGCTAATGAAATAGGCATCTGGAAGTTGCTGGTGGAGAAAGCAAAGACGAAGTTAAATGCCAACGAAAGCTGAACTACAGGTACCCACCAGCACATACAGAAAATGATTGTTTCCACATCAAGGAGATTTTAATGTTTCACTGAACATTAAGTAAGCCAGTGCATAATTCCATTTTTTACTGACCTTAAAAGCAAAATCAAAACGATGATGAGGATGATCGCCAGAATCTGGCTAATAACAGGCGCATCTAAAAATGCACTCAGGAACTGAAAAAAAGCAGTCATTAAGGTGGTTCCTTGTCAAATGTAAAGGAGCACTTGCTCACGTTGACGTAGAAACCCAACCCCTATATAGTTGGATTCGGTGAAAGAAAGTCGTTAACGTGAGCTTACGGCACATGTTTTCGGAACAACATCAGGGAACGGCTAATTCCTTGATGCGGATGGGGTCTGTAATGCAGACCCTATCTATTAACGTCATGATTGCATCTCAAATTTTCTCCTTATCTTCATTAATCAAAATTCATTTCATTTGTGAAACATCACAATATTTAGAAAATGGCCCTCTTGCAAGTGCATAACTTTGTGGATAAATCAGGAAGAAAAAAGTTGATTCTGCGCACGGCAAGGCAGATAAGCTGTGCACAAAAATCAATGGGAAAAGAAAAAAAATTAAAAGTTACTTTGCTGGTTAAATAATAGTCGTTACGCAATTGTTCTGGATGGGATTTGATATGCACGATTGGAATATTGCAGCTAAAAGTCAGGAAGAACGGGATAAGGTTAACGTTGATCTGGCTGCCAGCGGTGTGGCGTACAAAGAGCGATTGAACATACCTGTCATAGCTGAACAGGTAGCCCGCGAGCAACCAGAGAATCTGCGCACCTATTTCATGGAACGGTTACGGCACTATCGGCAGTTAAGCCTCCAGTTGCCAAAAGGGAGCGATCCGGTGTATCAGAACGAGGATGCACCAAAAAAATAACGGCAAGATGGGGGAGAAATGTGATTAGCCCCCAGCGTGGCGCGCCTACAAACCCCGCTTTCACAAACTATGCCTTTTCAATGTATACTGTATGAATAAACAGTATCATTGAGGTAAAACGCTATGGGCTTCCCTTCTCCTGCGGCGGATTATGTTGAAAGCCGAATTTCTCTTGATCAGCAGATAATTAGACATCCTTCAGCGACCTACTTCATGCGGGCAGCTGATAGCCATCACCGTGAGGGAATATTGCAGGGTGCTTTGCTGGTGGTTGATTCCTCGCTTACTCCGGTTGATGGTTCTCTGCTTGTGTGCGCTATGGAGGGTGAATATCGCATAAAGAGATACAGGAAGTATCCGCGCCAGCACCTGGAGGACTTAAGCACCGGGAAGAAAGAGGCGTTACCAGTAGATGACGATGGATACACGGGCAGTAATGCTGTTTTTGGTGTGATCACTCATGTCATCAATGATGCCCGAAGTGGGGAATTTGATGATTGTCCGGTTATTTAAGCTGCAAAGTGCTGGTGCTTTATGCCTGTGAAGTTTATAATTGTGTACACATAACGAGTACACGAGGTGTTTATGCAATCCATTAACTTCCGTACCGCGCGTGGCAACCTTTCTGAAGTGCTCAACAATGTTGAAGCCGGGGAAGAGGTTGAAATCACCCGCAGAGGCCGTGAGCCAGCAGTAATTGTCAGCAAGGCTACTTTCGAAGCCTACAAAAAAGCGGCGCTGGATGCTGAATTTGCATCCCTGTTTGACACCCTGGACTCCACCAACAAGGAACTGGTTAACCGATAATGAGGCATATATCACCGGAAGAACTTATTGCGCTTCATGATGCGAATATAAGCCGCTACGGCGGCCTGCCTGGCATGTCAGATCCGGGCAGGGCAGAGGCCATTATCGGGAGAGTTCAGGCCAGAGTTGCCTACGAAGAGATCACCGACCTTTTCGAAGTCTCCGCCACCTACCTGGTGGCTACAGCGAGAGGGCATATATTCAATGATGCCAATAAGCGTACCGCGCTAAACAGCGCGCTGCTATTTCTACGCCGTAACGGGGTGCAGGTATTTGATTCACCTGAACTGGCAGACCTTACTGTAGGCGCTGCGACTGGCGAGATATCTGTATCTTCTGTCGCCGACACGTTACGTAGATTGTATGGTTCTGCGGAGTAGATTAATGGCACGCAAATACAACAAATTGTCCCGTGAAGCGTTAAAGATGCTTCTTGATGGCGTGAGTCGCCGCGAGGTAAAGCAATACCTGGTTGGTAAGCAAATTGGAGCCAGGACTGCTATTGCTGTGTTATGCCGTCAGGAAATGGTTGTGCTTAAACAGAGAATGCCGGGCAGCAGATAAAGCCCAATCAGTGATGAAAGGTGTGATGTGAAAGCCGTAATTACTCCCTTTGTACAAAAAGAGCTTGGCGTCGCCACATTCAAAGTGGATCAGGAAGTCAGAAAGCTGGTGGAGGCTGGCCGTAAATTTATTATGGAGCCGGTGCCGCGTGAGTTAATCGAGCACATGGACGACGGCCTCGTTGTTTCCGAGCAAACTATGGCAACAAATGAGGCGTTGCAGCCGTTTTTTAACAGCGATGAACTGTTTCGCCGTATTGGTGGAATTGACGCGCTGGTGGCGTGGTTGCGCAGGAAAGAGGGGCAATGCCAGGCCGCAGATCGTAGCTGGTGTGACAACCATATTGTCCACGCAGAACGAGACAATAGCGCGGTGTTGTTGTGCTGGCATCACGATAACCATTACCGGATGCGTGGTTTTAATGAGCTGAAAGAAACGCTGCATAATAATCGCGTTAACTGGATACTGGATGTCGCCCGTCAGGAAATGGGGCTTTCAGATGGCCATGATTTAAGTATTCAGGAACTGTGCTGGTGGGCTTTCATGCGCAACATGATGCACCTGATGCCGGAAGAAGTTTGCCGTATATCAATAAATAAGATGAAAGCCGCAATGCAGGATAGCGGACCTCTGAAAGAGGCGGATATTCGCCCGTATGACGATCGCGCTACAGCATATGTTCAGATGATGGAAGAACGCGCCGCGCCGATGCGTGCAAAAGTATGCCCTGTGGATGTTGACTCCGACCCTGGCATGGCGCATTTCAAAATACCAAAACTGCAATCGCTAAAATTACCTGAGTACATGGACTTTGTTGCTTCCCGTCCATGCTGTGGGTGTGGAGCGGCGGGAGCTGGCGCTCACATTACGCCTTATATCGTTCGTCATAGTCGATTATGCGCGCATGACATTTACGCAATTCCTCTGTGCCAGTCATGCCAGCGTGATATTGAGCGTGACCGCGATAATTGGGAGAAGACGCACGGTAGGCTGGCGATGCATCAACGATTGTTCTTTGATTACGCGCTTGGAGTCGGCGCTATCACAAGTCACTCGTCGAGCGTTAGATAAAATTGCTCTAATGTATTGCCATTTCTTTAATCGAGGGTATTATATTCCACGTTGATTAGTTGACATGGGCTAATCAGTAGGTGACAGGATGTTACTTAACTGGCAGGGACGCCACTTCATGGAAATAAATCACTCACGAATAACATCGTACGAGATTGCGGATTACATGATCCGCACTAAATCTCTTCTATCAGCGAAAGAACTCGCAGCAATTCTTGAAAAGGAATACCCGCATCTGGATGTCGATAAGCGCGATGTTTATCTGCGCTTAAAGGCTATCGCTGTGTCTAAGTATTCGTCTGTTTTGATTGATGACAGTACACGCCCACGTAGATTTCAGATCCACTCTCTGAATCCTGAATTCTTTCGCCGTAGCCGCGCTCCGCGCCGGTTTGATGAAAAACTCCAGAACGAACTCTATATGACGCAGGACGAAAAGGAACGCCGGGAGCACCAGCCTTGGGTAATGGCGCGTCAACTTTTCAATAAGGTGGCCCGTCAGCACCGTCATTACGGTAATGCCACATCCGCACGTATCTGATTGATTGCTTGCCCGTTCCGGGCCTTTTGACATGTGACTTTCGTTACCCTCGCGTCAAAAAGAGTTTTTACGAAAGGAAGCATAAGTGACCTGGGACGATCACAAGAAGAATTTTGCTCGCCTGGCGCGAGATGGTGGTTACACCATCGCACAGTATGCCGCCGAGTTTAATCTTAACCCTAATACTGCACGTCGTTATCTCCGTGCCTTCAAAGAAGACACCAGGACAGCGGACAGCCGCAAGCCAAATAAGCCAGTCAGGAAGCCACTAAAAAGCATGATCATTGATCACTCTAATGATCAACATGCAGGTGATCACATTGCGGCTGAAATAGCGGAAAAACAAAGGGTTAATGCCGTTGTCAGTGCCGCAGTCGAGAATGCGAAGCGCCAAAATAAGCGCATAAATGATCGTTCTGATGATCATGACGTGATCACCCGCGCCCACCGGACCTTACGTGATCGCCTGGAACGCGACACCCTGGATGATGATGGTGAACGCTTTGAATTCGAAGCTGGCGATTACCTGATAGATAACGTTGAAGCGCGGAAGGCTGCGCGCGCTATGTTGCGTCGGTCCGGGGCCGATGTTCTGGAAACCACTCTTCTGGAAAAGTCTCTTTCTCATCTCCTTATGCTGGAGAATGCCAGGGATACGTGTATTCGTCTGGTGCAGGAAATGCGCGATCAGCAAAAAGACGATGATGAAGGGACTCCGCCTGAATATCGTATCGCGAGCATGCTAAACAGCTGTTCCGCGCAGATAAGCAGCCTGATCAACACCATTTACAGCATCCGGAATAACTATCGAAAAGAAAGCCGGGAGGCGGAAAAGCACGCTTTATCTATGGGGCAAGCTGGCATTGTTAAGCTGGCATACGAACGAAAGCGTGAAAATAACTGGTCAGTGCTGGAAGCAGCTGAATTCATCGAGGCGCATGGCGGAAAAGTGCCGCCCCTGATGCTGGAGCAAATCAAAGCCGATCTGCGTGCTCCTAAGACCAATACCGATGATGAGGAAAGGCAAACAGCCGTCGGTGGCCCTTCTCTTGAAGATCTGGACAAAGTTGCGCGAGAACGGGCCGCCAACCGCCGCGCCGATGCCGCATTGTGGATTGAGCAGCGTAGGGAAGAAATCGCCGATATCGTTGATACAGGCGGTTATGGAGATGTTGATACTGAAGGTGTATCAAACGACCCATGGCTGGAACAAGACCTGGACGAAGACGAGGAGGAAGACGAAGAAGTTACCCGCAAGCTATACGGGGATGATGATTAATGGCCAGAAGTTGCGTAACGGATCCACGTTGGCGCGAGCTGGTGGCGCTATATCGTTATGACTGGATTGCGGCCGCTGATGTTTTGTTCGGCAAAACACCTACCTGGCAGCAGGATCTGATTATTGAGTCTGTGCAGGAACAGGGTAGCAAGACATCTGTTTCGTCTGGTCACGGTACCGGGAAATCAGACATGACTTCTATCATGATCATGTTGTTCATAATCATGTATCCCGGTGCCCGAGCCATTATCGTTGCGAACAAAATTCAGCAGGTAATGACCGGTATATTCAAGTACATCAAGATAAACTGGGCTACTGCCACCAGCCGTTTTCCATGGCTTGCTGATTATTTTGTTCTGACAGAAACCGCTTTCTATGAGGTTACTGGTAAAGGTGTATGGACTGTAGTACCGAAGGGCTTTCGTCTGGGAAGTGAAGAAGCTCTCGCCGGTGAACACGCAGATCATCTTCTGTATATTATCGATGAAGCCTCCGGTGTCAGTGATAGAGCTTTCGGTATCATCACCGGTGCTCTTACCGGACAGGATAACCGCATCTTATTACTGTCACAGCCTACACGCCCAAGCGGCTATTTCTACGATACTCACCATAAACTGGCCAAGCGTCCTGGTAACCCAGATGGCGTTTATACGGCGATCACGCTTAACAGTGAGGAATCACCGCTGGTAACGCCAGCATTTATCAAAATGAAGCTGGCGGAGTACGGCGGGCGTGATAACCCTATGTACATGATTAAGGTACGCGGCCTATTCCCTAAATCACAGGATGGCTTCCTTCTTGGACGTGATGAGGTTGAACGTGCGACGCGGCGGAAAGTCAAGATTGCCAAAGGATGGGGCTGGCTTGCATGTGTGGACGTTGCTGGTGGTACGGGACGGGATAAGTCCGTTATCAATATCATGATGGTGTCCGGCCAGAGAAATAAACGCCGTGTAATCAACTATCGAATGCTGGAATACACAGACGTTACAGAAACGCAGCTTGCCGCCAAAATTTTCGCAGAATGTAATCCTGAGCGATTCCCAAATATCACCATAGCGATAGACGGCGATGGGCTGGGTAAAGCAACGGCGGATCTGATGTACGAGTATTATGGTATTACCGTACAGCGTATACGCTGGGGTAAAAAGATGCATAGCCGTGAAGATAAGAGCCTGTACTTTGATAAACGTGCTTATGCCAACGTTCAAGCCGCAGAGGCCGTAAAATCTGGTCGTATGAGACTGGATAAGGGTAATGAAACTATTGAGGAAGCGTCGAAAATCCCTGTAGGGATTAACTCCGCAGGTCAATGGAAGGTGATGAGTAAGGAGGATATGAAGAAAAAACTCAACCTGCACTCACCAGACCATTGGGATACATATTGTTTCGCTATGCTGGCGGATTATGTTCCCCAGGATGAAGTGCTTAGCGTCGAAGACGAAGCGCAGGTTGATGAAGCTCTGGCATGGCTTAATGAATGAATATTTGCTCTAATAAATTGTGTTTTTTAGCTACCGATGTTACATTGAACCTGACCTCTTGCGCCTTGTGGCATTTTCGGTTTATGCTTATCAGGCACCTCATTAAAACGGGTGCCGGGATTGGCCTCCCGCTTAAGTCTAAGGCGATACAGACGCCGCTCGCGTCTTTTTTTGTATCGGCGTACACGCACACCTCTACAATGGTGGGCTGTATGGGGCTACCTTCGGGTAGGCTGGTTACCTTGGACGCCAGTAAGGCCAACTCCGTACAGTCCACCGCCAGCAAGATTGGTCTCTTCTGCGGTGGTTACATACCAACGTCTAAGGAGGCTGCCAATATGGCTACTATCCCTACCCCAACTCATCCTGAATTTATCTGGCGCTTTTACTCCTGCCAAAAACGTCACTATCACTTCGTTATTGCACCAACAGAAGATGAGGCCCGCTCTCAGCTTCCTGACGCCCCATGTATTTTCTCTGCCCGTTTTTCCACTGATTCACGCAATTCTCTCAGTTACTGGTGCCTCCCTGTTAACGCTTCTGCTCAGGAGGGACTATGAGAACGTCATTAGTCACCCGTGAAGAGATGATCGAGGCAATTGAACAGCACACTGCCTGTATCAGTACCAGGGATATACCAGGCGTTATTGCCAACTACTTCATGATCACCAAACAACTTTACCGGAGAAAGGACAAGAACGCGGTTCACCGTATCCTGTTGTCTGATATCCGCGAATACCTGCTCGAACAGGGTCATCTGAATTACGCAACCGTCGCAGCCGAAGCACGCAAGGAGGCACACAGAATGAAAGCAACTAACGTTAAATCAGAAAAAATTCATGCACCTTCAGTTCAGGAATCGGAGCTGGTGGTTGTTCAGAATCAGTCTGATGAAATTCCCGTTCTGGAATGGCAGGGAGTGCGTGTAGTGACAACCGAGACTCTTGCTAGAGGGTATGGGACAGAAACAATCCGTATTCGCCAAAATCATCATGAGAACAAAGTACGCTTTGTTGAAGGGAAGCACTTTTTCAAAGTTGAAGGAGAATCATTGCGCGAGTTGAAGCACAGAGTAGCTTTAAACTACTCTGTAAAAATTGCTCGCAATGTTCGCTCACTCACCCTCTGGACAGAACGCGGCGCAGCCCGCCACGCTAAAATGCTCGAAACCGATCAGGCATGGGCATTCTTTGAAAAACTGGAAGACAGCTACTTCCGACAAAAAGAACAGCAACCGATCGCAATCCCCCAGACGCTTCCTGAAGCCCTACGCCTGGCTGCCGAACTGGCTGAACAAAAGCAACTTCTGGAACAGAAAGCCCACCAGCTAAATCAGCAGCTGGTGGCCGCCGCTCCTAAAGTCGATTTTGCCGACCGGGTATCAGTAGCTAAAGGGATCCTGATTGGGAATTTTGCAAAGGTTGTTGGACTTAAGCAAAACGCGCTGTTTGTCTGGTTACGGGAGAACGGCATCCTGATAGCGTCCGGTGGACGTAAAAATGTGCCGTTCCAGCAGTACATCAACGCGGGGTATTTCACGGTGAAAGAAGTGGTGCTGGATGATGAAGATGGCTACCAGATACGGTTGACGCCTCAATTAACGGGTAAAGGCCAGCAGTGGTTGACGCGTAAACTGCTCGATGCTGGCTTGTTAAAACCGGTGGCAGCTGAATAATGGAAGAATGCCCGGTTGATGCCGGGCATAATTTATTGCGCGCTTTCGGGGTTGTCGTTTACTGGCTGCCCCTTCTTGGTTTTACGGCTGCGCGTAACTGATGCGGCTGACTTAACCTTTTTCTCTTCGCGAGTGATGGCAATTTGTTTTTTTACATTTTCAATATCTGCCAGGCGATATATTTTTGCTTGCGGCCAGCGGTCGCAGATGATCGGTTCTATGGAGTCATAAAGGCTAAATTTTGCTTTTTCGAATTCACCGTTGATGATAATTCCATCACGGAGAGTTTCATCGCAGATAAACACGCCACACAGTGGCACATGGTAACTAACTGATTTACCATCATTGTAGTTAGGGCTACTGGAAATGTAGTGGACGCGCAGCATTGTTTCGCTAAAGCCGTGTACGCGCATACGGAATTTTTCATCCTCCGGGTACTGCCTCATTAGCTCTTTTGTTGCTTCCAGGTTCTCTATGTATTTCGCACTGTGCTCATTGATCCCCGCGCTTTTTTGGATGCGAATGTCCTTATCAATCAGATGAATAATGCGGCCAGCGGTCATGTTGACGCTGTTCACAGCTTCTGTCTGATAAGTTGTAACCTTGCGCACACCGCGAAGGATGTTAGGCACTGGATATAAAATAGTCTTTGGGATATTGAGGTCTGGGTACTGTTCCAGTTCCCGCGCCATTAAAGTCCATTTATCAATTTCAGCCTGAATGCTGTCAGTTTCTTTGAACGGTAGAACGACAACCGGGCGTACAGGACGACCGTCGCTGGCTGTATCAACGTGTTGGGCGCGTGCAACGGCTTTTTTTAGAAAGAGATCCCTGAAGCTGACGAACTCCTGGTACAGTTGTTCGCCGTAGACATAATTTATCATTGATCCTCCTCCAGAATTGACATGGTCAATAACGCCCGGCTGAGAAAACCGGTCATTACTGACCTATATTATAGAGGGATCAAACAAAAATAATAGATTTATTAGTGCATTTATTGTGAGTCTAACTGGTTAGTTGCCATGAGATATTCGATTGTGTCAGTGAGGTCATCCAGGTCGTCTTGGGTGATGCGGTACTCCTGATTGGATATCTTTGAGTAGTGTTCAGCAATGGCGCGGGCAGCGTCGGTTTCGGCAGGGTCTACAGATAAAGCGTTAGAGCAATGTCTAACGTCGTCGATGGTTGGTTGAATGAAAGCCATAATTATGCCTCACTGTATTGACAACACAGAGCCTGAAGCTCTGACCTACTGTTTCACCCATGATCCATGCTGGGGTAATCTAACAACATTGCGCTGTGTGTAAGATGAGCAATGCATAGCTGTAATGCCGTTGTATAAGGTTTCCCTGTTTGCTCATTTCCTTCTGAGCCGCTCTACAACGCTGAAGACACATTAAATAGTGAATCCAAAGTCGTATTACGTAACGTCGGCAAAACTATAATTTATTAGAGCAATTGTCAAACAACTATGAAAAACAATCCAGTTTTTAGCTGGTGGAGTGGGATTTTTCTCTCAAAATTTATTGCTCTAATAATTCTTGATTTTTATGCGCAGCTGGACGTAAACTCCTCTTCAGACCTAATAACTTCGTATAGCATACATTATACGAAGTTATCTTAAGGGTTATTGAACATGATCAATTTACCTGTAAATCCATACAGTTCAATACCTTATCAGGTCAAATAGTGATCACTTGATCATTTGATCAAGGTTGCGCTACGTAAAATCTGCGAAATGTTGGCAGTGTTAGTGCTCCAGATTTCGCGTAGCGCACTTAGCACCACCAATCAATCAGAGGTGAAAAATGGGATATTCAGCTGCTAAAGTGTCCACTCATATTGAGCTTGAGAAAAACCGTGGTTACTGGCGGGCAAAAGGGTTTGATCGTGATAGTTGTCAACTGTCATTATCGCGCGGTGAAGAGAAAATAGAACGCACGCGCGGTCGCTGGCGTTTCTATGACGAGAACCATAAACAGGTAAAGGCAGAGCCGATCCTGTACACTTTACTTAAAACCATTATCTGAGTGTTAAATGTCCAATTTACTGACCGTACACCAAAATTTGCCTGCATTACCGGTCGATGCAACGAGTGATGAGGTTCGCAAGAACCTGATGGACATGTTCAGGGATCGCCAGGCGTTTTCTGAGCATACCTGGAAAATGCTTCTGTCCGTTTGCCGGTCATGGGCGGCATGGTGCAAGTTGAATAACCGGAAATGGTTTCCCGCAGAACCTGAAGATGTTCGCGATTATCTTCTATATCTTCAGGCGCGCGGTCTGGCAGTGAAAACTATCCAGCAACATTTGGGCCAGCTAAATATGCTTCATCGTCGGTCCGGGCTGCCACGACCAAGTGACAGCAATGCTGTTTCACTGGTCATGCGACGGATCCGAAAAGAAAACGTTGATGCCGGTGAGCGTGCAAAACAGGCGCTGGCGTTCGAACGCACTGATTTCGACCAGGTTCGTTCACTCATGGGAAATAGCGATCGCTGCCAGGATATACGGAATCTGGCATTTCTGGGGATTGCTTATAACACCCTGTTACGTATAGCCGAAATTGCCAGGATCAGGGTTAAAGATATCTCACGTACTGACGGTGGGAGAATGTTAATCCATATTGGCAGAACGAAAACGCTGGTTAGCACCGCAGGTGTAGAGAAGGCACTTAGCCTGGGGGTAACTAAACTGGTCGAGCGATGGATTTCCGTCTCTGGTGTGGCTGATGATCCGAATAACTACTTGTTTTGCCGGGTCAGAAAAAATGGTGTTGCCTCGCCATCATCCACCAGCCAGCTATCAACTCGCGCCCTGGAAGGGATTTTTGAAGCAACTCACCGATTGATTTACGGGGCTAAGGATGACTCTGGTCAGAGGTACCTGGCCTGGTCTGGACACAGTGCCCGTGTCGGAGCCGCGCGAGATATGGCCCGCGCCGGAGTTTCAATACCGGAGATCATGCAAGCTGGTGGCTGGACCAACGTAAATATTGTCATGAACTATATCCGTAACCTGGATAGTGAAACAGGGGCAATGGTGCGCCTGCTGGAAGATGGCGATTAGCCATTAACGCGTAAATGATTGCTCTAATTCTTTGATATTTATGGTGACATATGAGAAAGAATTTCAACATCGACGGAAAATATGTAGTGCTGTCAGTGAGCACTAATATTCAGTCGCCAGCCGTCATTGTCACTGTAAAGCTGAGCGATAGAATGCCTGATATTGACTCAATATCCGTTGCGTTCCCTGTCAGAAGTATGCGTAGTGCTGAACATTTCGTGATGAATGCCACCGAGGAAGAAGCACGGCGCGGTTTTGCTAAAGTGATGTCTGAGTTTGGCGAATTTTTGGGGCACGTTGACAAAGCCCTCTCAATCAGTTCAGCAAGGTCCAAAGCATTAACAGCTTCCATGATGAAATAAAAAAAGCCTGGCAAGGAGCCAGGCTGCACAAAAGAGCGGGTTTGTATTCCGCATCCAATCAATCAAGAAGGAGTATAGCACACAGGTACTGAAGTGAAAAAATGTGATTCGCGATAAACAAAATCTCTACCATTGCTCTAATTGATTGCTATAATTGAGCCGCAGTTTTTGTCAACTACGAAGACGTTGCCATTACTTAACTCCTTGACATCATTGGCGGCCATCAGGCCGCCTTTTTTTTGCCATATGAAAACAATCGAACAAAAAATTGAACAGCACCGTAAGTGGCAGAAGGCAGCCAGAGAACGAGCGATCGCTCGGCAACGGGAGAAGTTGGCTGATCCGGCCTGGCGAGAATCTCAATATCAGAAAATGCGGAATACTATCGACCGCCGTATCGCTAAACAGAAAGAGCGCCCACCAGCCAGCAAAACGCGGAAAAGCGCGGTAAAAATAAAATCTCGTGGCTTGAAGGGACGAACACCGACGGCGGAGGAGCGGCGCATAGCCAATGCTCTTGGCGCTCTCCCCTGCATTGCCTGCTATATGCATGGAGTAATATCTGAAGAGGTGTCTCTGCACCATATCTCCGGTCGTACCGCGCCTGGTTGTCACAAAAAGCAATTGCCACTTTGTAGATGGCACCACCAGCATGCAGCACCGGCTGAAGTAAGAGAAAAATACCCCTGGCTGGTCCCTGTTCATGCCGATGGTGTGGTTGGAGGCAAGAAAGAATTCACCTTGCTGAACAAGTCAGAGATGGAGTTGCTGGCTGACGCCTATGAGATGGCAAACAGCATGCACTAATAAATATATTATTTTTAATCTGAAATAATTGACAACTGACAAGTGACTTCAGTCAGAATCATCACATGCCCGGTACGGATGGATCCCTTTTCAAATATTCCATGGACGGCACAGTCTGAGTACCGGGCGCTACCTTCAGTTGTATTGCTAAGCCGCCGCTGGTGGCTTTTCTTTTTTATAAGGGGCGCTATGGATAAGAAAATATGCGTTGTTTCGATGAGCGTCGGCAAACCGGCGTCAATGACTGCCGCATGGATCAACAATGAGCTGATAATGGCTGAGCGGACCAGCTACCCTGAACGCCGCCGCGATATGGAACTCCAGCTGCTGCGCGAATTGCGAGAAAAAGAGGAAAAGGGTTTTATCGTGCTGGTGGAAGAGGAAAACAGCTTTATTACGGGTCGAGTTGGCCAGCGTGTAAGGTTGCGCGATCCCTTCATGAACGGCAGGCCGGTACTAATTGAAGCAATGCAGATTTACAAGGAGCTGGAACGCCAGAAAGCGATCAAGTTACCGCGCAAAGAATCCGGCAAATACATCCTCCACCAAAGCATCTTCGATTCCGAACACGACAAAAAAGGCGATGAATTTTTCAACATCAACTGGAGCGAAATAACGACAGAGCACGTTCTGTCGTTGTTATGCTGCTTCGCAACGGAATATAACAACGTTGCAAGCGCCGACTACATCAGGGCAATGGCTGGAGAAGTTGAGGCCCGCCAGGAACCATCGTTACTAAGCCCTCTGATTAACATAATTCGCGGAACCCAATGTCTAGCCGACAAGCGAGTTCCTCAAGGCTTACTTACCGGCAAAGAAAACTATTTATAATTAATTACGTCAGTAGCCAATAGAGATTTTTGTTGTGGAACAAAAATATATATTTTACAATCTAGTAACTTTGGGTGGAGGATTATTACAATGATGAATATTAAGCCGCTGAAAATTAGGAACAAGGTCATGAAGCCTCATAAAGCATCATTAAACCCTGACCTAACCGCAAGGAATGTACTTACATACAGTCATTGGGATTTTGTCGAACTCTGGTTAAAGCGAAACGAAAAAGATGAGGCTCTTTTTTATTGGGAGCAAGCAAAAGTATTTAATCAGGCGGCCAATGGTTTACCCAACCAATCAGCCCCACTTTTGCACTATTATTCATTCATGAATGCAGTAAAGGCGTTACTTTCATCTCGCAATATAAACTTCAAACAGCATCATGGTGTTGCTAGGGGTGAAAATGCAGCCCAAATTGATAACTTATCTGATATAAAAGTAAAAATAAAAAATGAGGGTATACTTCCGTCTTTTTCAAAATATATTGACGGCACCTCTCATGAGGGGGTGTACAATATAAAAAACCTTTTTTCTGGATTGCCATATATTCATCGTACATATTGCCTTACTTATGATGTAACTGATGATATATTTATTCCACTGATCGATGCTGAGTTCGTTTTGAATGAGTCAGACAATAGCCTGTTTTTCACTGCGATTTTATCCAAGGATTTTCGGTTCGACACAGTTTTCGACATTCTACCGCCAGCGTTCGAATTGTTTGAAAGAGAAAAGTACAAAATAAAATCAGTAGAATCATTACTTGATTTTAATGAAAATCAATCGTCCAACATGCCGCAATTAACTGAATTTCATCAAAAAATAAGAAGAAATCTTTACTATATCAATGGCGCAGAGACTCTTTGGTATCTCAAACGTAAAAACAATCAATCTGAGCATACTTCTGTTTCAATATCGCCATTGGTTATAACCCTAGCAGCTATGCATCGATTAAGTGAGCTATGTCGGTATGACCCACTTAAGCTAAGACAGTTACTAAATGAAAAAGAAAACTGGATTATTGCTGAATTTATTCAACAATCTCCGTCACAGTTTATAGATGCAATTTCATCTGAAATTACTGGACACCAATTTCTTATCCCAAACGTAAGGTCTGCTTCTTAATGAATATATATATCGCATGCGCTTTAACTCATGTTCCAAGGGAAATTTTCCATGAGTACAGTAATTGGATTCACAGCCTTGCAAAAGGTTTATCTCAAAATAACAACGTAAAATATGCTTTGATAAATAGTGACCCAGAATTATCAAAGCGCCCTGAAAGTAACAAATCTAGACTTTGTTACATTTGGGACAGAGATATGGTTGAGAAATCTGATGTAATAATTGCAGAATGTAGTTTTCCATCAACAGGGCTAGGAATAGAGTTGCAGATTGCTGAACAGAAGAACATTCCTGTAATCATCTGTTATAAAGATTATGGGATAAATAAAACTAAAACCATTGAATACGTGAATCCAGATGAGACTACCCATAATCTACAAGTTGGCGAGGGTTTCATTTCTCATATGGTATTAGGACTACCAAACATCCTTGATGTCATATTATGTAAAGATATTGATAACACATGCAGGAAGCTAAAAATACTGTTAGATATGATTAACCATAATTAAAAATTAACACCCACTTAAGATGTCTAAACCAGCCCGGTATTAACCGGGCTAGACAAACTTAATCAGCATTCAGGAGCAATGCATTATCTATGATGATTTGCTCCCATTCTTCGAATGCCCGGTCGCGGACGCCCTGGGGAACGCTGTTAGTTTTGAAATCGACGACCGTACGCCATTTCCCGTCCGGGCGGTACATGCGCAGAGCTTTACTTCCCCCTTCCCTGCGCACCTCAACGTTATGCTTATCAGCAAACTCTTGTAATGCTCGTAGCGTCCCATGCTTTACTGTGTAGTATCGCTTTTTCAAGTTTTCTCTCCAGCCTGTGCCAAGGCTTCAACTTCCAAATCGTAAGACTCAAACTCATAGTCCTGGTCGTCAACTTCTTCAGGCACTGGCAGTAAATGCCAGGCTGAGTATATCTGACCATTATCAAAACGCTCCTGGCTGTAGAGCGTCGCGGCTATGAGTGTTAGCGCCGGGCGGTCATAACGGTAAATTTTGCGAACGTCACGGTCAACGAGACGACCGAAATTACCATAACCGCGCTCCAGTAATAATTTTTTAATTTCCGGCCAGTATGGACCATAGCTGCGGTACAGGCGGGGATTTTTCAGTAATCGCCCGCGTAGCCCTGACAGGAAGAAATCAACGTATTCGTCTTCTGTCTTTCCTAACAACGCTGTACGGAGTACCGCCTCAAGATATGTTTTATTCGGTTTTATTGTATCAGATAGTGTGGCCATATTATGCGACGCCCGGCGAACCGGGCGCTCCTGTTATGCGTATTGTTGGATGACGGCCAGAACGTCCGCCACGTTGTGTTTTGTCTCGATAATCCACCAGTTACCCGGGAAATCGCTGTTCTTCGCCTTCGCTGGCAGCCAGCGAGCGCCGAATTTCGCCTTGATTGCGTCTTTCGCACGGAAAAGAACGCCTTTCATGCCTGAGGCTTCCTGAAGCCCAAATACCTCGCCAGCGGCGAATTTTGGTGCGTACATCATCTTCAGGTCGGCGGTGGATACGCGATAATTCAGACCAAGAGACTGAGCTATGCTGGTGGCATCACCCTGTATTGATGATAACTCTTCTTGTTTCTCGTTTCTGGCGGCAATCTCTTCCTCCGTGATGTTGCCAAGGGCTAGGTTTATCCGATCAGCGTCGGCCTGTTTCTCTTCATCGGTGCGCCCGGCAAGAACCGTGTTAATTCTCTGCAATATCTCCACATGATTCTTGCGCATGCTGAGCAATTCCGGCGTAACCTCGTTAAGATCCACCAGCCCAAGGATGGCAAGGTCGGAAAACATTGATACCAGGTTGTAGGTCATGCGATAGCTGAGTTGACCATAGGCTGATGGCAACTTCACCGCATCCATTTGATAGGCATCCATAAATTTAGAGCCGTCGTTTACGACATCCGCTATTGCAGGTGTGATTTTCCCTGTGGTGGCGGCCTCCCTGATTGCTGTTACCCACGATTGAGTCAGCGCGGCGACTGCATGATTCAGATTGGCTTCCCGTTCTGCTGCGATGCGCGCGCTTGCTGCGTCCATTGCCTGCTTGATCTCGGCTTTATTGCTGTAAATGCCAATGGTGCCAAACTGTGCTGTGGTGATCTCATAATCTGACGCCCGGAACTCATTGGTACCGAAAATGGCATTGGTGACTTCAAGTTCAGAATCCCCGTTACGAGTAGCCCCCTGGCTTGTTTTTTCCGGCATTCTGGCGATCGCATCCGCTATTTTCTCCTGAATTGCTTCAGGGGATAGCGTATCTCCGTATGACGCGATTACATCGCCATAATTGGAGCCAAACAGTTCAACCAGGAATGTTTCTGCCGAACGGATCTGGCGGTTATTCCCTTCCGACATCATACCAAGCACCCATTTTGCAATTGACGACTTCAGCGCGCCGTCACGGCGATCCGGGTAAACCGCATGCTTCAGTGGGTCCGTATAGGTACCAACAAAATCGATGCTATAGCCTGACTCTGTAGTCTGAACGCCGTATGAGTCAGTGATTTTGATCATGCCGCGCTGCTGGAAACGGTAGAAATCGTCACAGGAAATGATGTCGTTAATCCCGGCGATGGAGACGCCACCACTGATTTTCTGCATAACAGCATCTTCATCGGGAGTTACATCAACCTGTTTATCCAGCGTCTTCACATCCCAGTTACCCGATTTGGTGCCTTTGAAGGTAAAGATGATCTCCACGTCTGCGCGCTGGCTGTCGAAGTCCAGCGACTTAATGCGAACGATATCACCGGCACAATCATAGTATTGGCCTACACGCCATGAGCGATCGCCGATAACAAGGAACTCATTCGCATGGTTAACCAGATCAGGATCAACATCCAGAATGCCTTTATTTATTGCATCCTCCACCAGCGGGCGCAGGCGTTTGATATCCGTCGCGGCCTTCTGAGTACGGTTCAATAATTTCTCATAGCGGGAGATGGCCTGAGAGATATTAGCCTTGCGCTGAATGGCGCTTTTCAACGACGCGCGATACTGTGCTAACAACGTACGGTCTGTGTGATGGACGCTACCCCAGCGGGCTTTCCAGTCTGCGTTATCAGCTGCTTTGGCCATTACCGCCTGTTTGAATTTGGCGACGTCGGCGGTGGTCTTTTCAAGTTCCGCTTTGCTTCGCTCTAATTCAGCGGTAAGCACCTCCACATCCTCACCAGCTGCGTGCTGCGCCTTGATGTAGTTCTGAAGGTCGATAGTAGCCTGTTCTTTCTGGCGAGCGCGTTGCGCGGCTTTCGCCTTATCCATTTGAACCTGCATCATTGCCAGACGTTCGCCATCATCCTTAGCGGTATACATCTGCATTTCGATCATATCGTTGGCGTCGGCGTTCTCCATTTCTGACTTATCTGAACGGAGGATATCGGAGATCCAGCCTGCTTTACGCTTCAGCGTCTTCAGTCGGTATTCATCGAAAGAACCCTTGCCGCAGTAGTAGTGAACGCGAACGCTTGCACGGTTGGAGCCAACTCGGGCACCGCGACCGTTTCGTTGCGCAATACTGGCTGGAGTCCATGGCAACGTCAGATGATGGATGTCAGTCGTTCCTCGATGCAGGTTGATACCCACCTCTGCCTTTTTGTTGCAGATGATGATCGGAGTCCGGCCCTCCTGGAAGTCGGCTGCAATCTTTTCCAGACCGCCCAACGACATTTCATTTTGCTGCGCGATATAGGCGTCATACAGAGCCATTTGCTCGTTGTATTTCGCTATCTGTGCATCTGTTGGTTCATCCGGTAACTCTTTCGGCGGTTTAACCGCTTTCAGTTTCTTACCGGTTTTACCTGCCTCGGCAACCGTCTGAGCATTCAGTATCCCCACCTTTGAAGGTTCAAGGTTAAGAGCATTGCAGATAATGCGCTTGAGCTTCTGGTGCTGCGTTTTTTCATCGGTGAAGATGATTTGCTTACCTTCCGGGAAAAACTCCTTCAGCGTGGCAATCAGCTTCGCGTATTTGGGCGTAACGGGGTGAGTTACGGTCTGTTCGTCAATGCCAAACCTGGCCAGGCGCTTATTCACTTCCTGCTCGAACGCTTCCGGAACCTGCAACTGAATAAACTCGCCCTTATCTATCAGGGAGTATTGCGATTGCTGCGTGATTGAATCATCACTGTCGTCGTCTTCGCTGGTGGCTTGTTTAGGCAAACTGTCTGCCAGCTGCTGCACCGCATCGGCGTACTCCGGCAGGAAACGATAGGTGATCCGGCGATAGTACAGGTCCATGTCAGTACATACGCGGTCCATATCCCTGATTATTGAGAAGATCGGACGGGCTTTCTCGTGCTCAATCACGCCGTCTTCATTGACCGAGGTCGTTACACCATTGTTGGCTTTGGCCGCCGCTTCCGCCTGCTGACGCAATTCTTCATACGCCGCCAGTTGTTCTTCAGTAAGTGGTGCATCCTGCTGGTGTTCGTCCAGTTCCGGGATCTCCACGGTATCCTTAACGTCTTCCGCTGTTTTAAGCGTTGTCCAGCGATGGAATATGCCGCGCAGCGCATCAAGGTTTTCAAAACCCACCAGCGCCATTTTTTCTTCAACTTCGCCGCTGATTTTCTGTACCGTTTCCAGCCTGGTCTTGCCGAAGAATTTTACGAAGTCATCAGGACTGTAGATCCCCATCTTCTGCCAGTATTCCTTCGGCAGAACATGAGAAAGCATGTTGTATGCATCGATCGGGGTGTTAACGACTGGTGTTGCAGTCAGGAGAACCGGTCCGCGCCCGCCATTCTTTTTCATCAAGTACGCGTTTTTGATTGCCATATCTCGCGCCGATTGCGCCACCGCGCTGGTGGGCAGATAGGCCAGCTGTGACGCTTCGCGACCATTTTTATAGCTATTGCGGTAGTTGTGGCCTTCGTCAGCAATCACGCTGTCGAAGCCCATATCCTCAAAGTACGGATACTTCTCTGCTTTTTCGGTACCGGTATCTGAATACTCCGACAATACCCGGCGACGCGCCGCCTCTTTGCGGTGGGAGTCGGAGTCCATTGCGCTGGCTACGCGCCCGGCGGCAACGAAGTCATAAAGCATGTCTTGTGCATGCTCATCTACGGTGTCATCACGTAGCGGAATGCGGGCGTATTGTTCTTTGGTAAACACGACTGCACGGTAATTTGAGTGCGGGATCGCGTTCATCCGCGCCGTGATAGTGGCTTCATCTGCCAGCTTAAGAGCATCGCGCATAACTGGAGTGCCATCAGTACCAAGAACAGGTTTACCGTTCTCATTGAGCACCGGCACCTGGCGAATCTGATCGCCATCCATCAGCACATCAAGACCGACGAACAAGTAGTTACTGAATGCCTCTTCACTCAGGAATTCTTTTGCTTCGTAATACCAATTTTCCAGCACTGATTTAGGCACTACATACGCAGTACGGGTGGAGCGACCGTTCTCATAGTTGAACGCCTCAAGCGCCAGCGCGGTCGTGGTTTTACCCAGCCCGGTGCCGAAGCCCAGGATGCCGCGCCCATCTTCGGACAGTCGGCGCACCTCGCTATTCTGGTAATCAAATGGCTGGCGCTTACCGCTTAATCCCTTCAACCCAAGCGGATCGCCAGAGTGTTCATACGGGATATTGCTATTGAACACATCGTTGTATTTGGCAACCAGCTCATCGTAGCGATCGTGCGTCTTGATCCACTTATTGAACTGGTCCTCAAGCAGTGCCATCTGCTCGCGGTAGCCGTTCGCCGTCGCGCTATCTTTGCCACCGATACGCGCACCATTGAGATACTTTTCCAGCTGTGCCGGGAACCCGGTCGCGTTTTCACCTGATTTACGGTCCCACTCGTAGCGAATCTCACCTGTTTCTTTATCCTTGCGCTGGACGACACCGTATCGGTGCCCGACGAACAGACCATCACCACCGTGATAGGTGTCAGAAACCATTTCGTCGCCTTCCAGCTGCACTGACTGCACATAGCGCAGATCCGGATAGCCGTTTTCCTGCAAAAATTCCAGAATGACGGAACGGTCGAACCAACGGCTATTGAGCTTAAACCGGATATTCTCTGCTGGCGTCTTGATGCGCTTCTCTTCGATAGCTGCCAGCTGATTAAGGACGTTGTTCTTTACTGGACCGTCGGGGAGTGTGGCGAGGAATTCCTGTTTTGGAGCCACTATCTCGTTAATGTCGCCGCTGGTGGCGCGGGCGAACGGAACAATCCCGCCATACGGTGAAACCGCAATACCAGGGGTGCTGGCCAATAAATTAAGCAACTCTTCATCACTGGCTGGCAGTTCGCCGGTAAACGCAAGGCGGAAATCATCGAGCTGGATTGGATCGCGGGTGAGATCGCTATAGAGATAACGCAGGGTGTCCTGATAGCTGGTGGAGTCATAACTTGCGCTGGAATCATGCGTAACCAGCTTCCCTGTCAGCTCGTCAGAAATAGTGCCATCCAGCTTAATTGCACCACGGAAAGCAAACCAGGCGCGCGCACCGCTCCCCGACAATTTCGCTATCGGACCGCGACCGGGGTTACCAAAACGGTCAATCTCTGCCTGCAAACGGGATACCAGAGAAAGGCGCTGCTGTTCGATTTGTTCAGCACTATGCCCGGCGGCCTTCATGTCCTGATATTCAATTAACATCCGGCCAATCATCGCCCCGCGATACAAGCGTTCACGGTATTTTTCAGGCTGGCTGTTAATCCAGTCCACCAGCTGCACCATATCGTCGCTGATTGATGTGGTGTACTTATCGCGGACATTTGCCATCTGGGTAAATGTCATGCCGAGACGGCCTTCTGTTGTAGTCAGGTTACGCTGAAGAGCCTCCCAGCTATCCGCGCCATAACTGGCAGCATCGATCTTAAGTTCCTTCCCGGCATCAGCTTCAATCCAGCGACCACCAGCATATTTTTGCCATACGCCATTAATCAGGCGCATTTCCCCTTCACCAACAACGTCTGCGGTCGGTGACGGTTCAGCCATATCGAGCAAAGACCAGTCGATACGGCTTTCGAAACGATGAATCAGCTTCGCTTTAAGAGCCTGGTTATCAATCTGACCGTCGGCACGAACCTCAATACGCCCCTGGAAGCCCTTTTCCTGGGTGCCATGAACAAACCGGCGGCCGTCCTTTTCAAACCACTTGCCAGAAATAAACGTTGGCCAAAGCACATTTGCCGATTCGAGAGTGCTTTCATCCACCAGGGGGATTTTCTCAGCCATCTCTGCCGGATGTTTGCGCATCAGCACCACATCAACAACTGTACTGGTCCCGTTTGCGTCAAAAGTACCGGTAGGCAAGCGGTGGGCACCAAGAAATTCAGCTTTCCGTGATAGGCGCAGGCGTAACCGCTTCATGTTTGAACCTGAAACAATGGACGGCGGCACAATCACGCACATGAATCCGCCTGGCTTTATCTTGTCCAGCATGCGGAGCATGAAGTAAGAACCCATGTCCGTTTCTTCTGCGTAAGGCTTATCGATGTTGCGTGTGTTATCACGACCACCGAACGGAACGTTACCCACAACATGGTCGAATGAATCGTTAGGCGTGCTTACAGCCAGTTGTTCGAACGGAGAAATCTGTACGCTGTCTTCCGGGTGCAACAGCTGGTTTATACGACCGGAAACACTGCTGATCTCAGTCGCGGTCATCACCGTACCAACCGGTTTTGTCTCATTAAAAACGCCGGTTCCCGCCGATGGTTCCAGAGTGTTACCTACGTCCGCGCCGTAGAGCTTCATGATCTCCCAGACACCTTCAGCGATCGGCTTTGGTGTGTAATATTCGGAGACGGACCCGCCAATGCCGCCTTCACCGGTGTACCCAGCCAGGATCTGGCGCTGTTCATCTGTCAGTGTCGCGCCGTCCACCAGCGAATTAAGCAAATCTATCGCCTTCTGATTCGCCTCACGGCGCAGTCGGTCATAGCTTTTGCCTTCCACCTTTTCCACGCCGTATTTAATCGGCGCTCGGTGAGATGTTATTGCCCTAATGTATTTCAATATTTCGCTGACACTTGAACAGCGAAACACCCCCATAGATAGCTTGTTCATTGGTAATCCTTAACAAGTGACTAGTGTTAAATTTCCGTTCAAACACGATGCGAATTATTCTAATTAAGGTGCAATCTTGGCAGACAATAAAATCACGCTATCCTCGGTCAGGAAGGCGCTGGCGGGGGTTTTTAAAGACAACGGAGGACGGGACAACATCCTCCTGTCCGCGCTGGCTGTGCACGGCGGAAGTGGGTATTTGTTTTCTCGCGCAGGGGCACCGGTACAACTGTCCGGCTTCTTAGGCGGCAAACCGGGCGATAGTGGCATGGCTGGCGATGGGCTGGTGGACGGAAGTCGCTTTATCTTTGATGAAGTTCAACTGCCGGAAGACCGCTTGCAACGCTATCCGCTACTCGAAGAGATGGCGGTTTACAGCACGATCGCCACCGCGCTGAACATCCATATTACGCACGCGCTCTCTTTCGATAAGAAGACCGGGCAAACTTTCTCTATCGTGCCGGTACATAACGGAAACGATAGTGACTATGACGCCGCGCAGGCGTTGTGTGACGAGCTGATGAACGACATCGGGCGAACCATCAACAAAGAGGTCGCCGGGTGGGCATTTATCATGTCTGTATTTGGGGTGGCTTATGTCAGGCCATACGCCAAAGAAGGCATAGGGATCACGTCTTTTGAGTGCTCCTATTACACCCTTCCGGGCTTCATCAAAGAGTTCGAGGTCAGCGGCAACCTGGCGGGATTTAGCGGCGATTATCTGAAGGACGCGTCAGGGAAAATGGTTTTCGCCGATCCGTGGGCCATTATCCCTATGAAAATCCCCTACTGGCGGCCTAAGTCAAACCTTATGCCTGTGCACACTGGCCATAAGGCTTACAGCCTGCTGGATAATCCGGAAGAGCGCACACCGATTGAAACCCAGAATTACGGGACCAGCTTGCTCGAATACGCCTACGAGCCGTACATGAATCTGCGTTCGGCGATCCGCTCACTGAAGGCAACGCGTTTTAATGCGTCGAAAATTGACCGAATCATCGGCCTGGCGATGAATAGTCTGGATCCGGTAAAAGCAGCCGATTATTCGCGCACCATTACTCAGACGCTTAAACGAGCAGCTGACCTGATGGAAAAGCGCGCACGCGGCGCGAATAACATGCCTACGGTGACCAATACCCTGCTGCCTATTATGGGCGACGGCAAGGGACAGATGACTATTGATACTCAGACCATCCAGGCTGACATCAACGGCATTGAAGACATTCTCACCTATATGCGCCAGCTGGCGGCAGCACTTGGCCTCGATTACACCCTCCTGGGGTGGGCAGATCAAATGTCCGGCGGGCTTGGTGAAGGTGGATTCCTGCGCACGGCAATTCAGGCCGCCATGCGCGCCTCATGGATCCAGCAGGGCGTAGAAGAGTTCATTCAGCGGGCTATCGATATTCATCTTGCTTTCAAGTACGGCAAGGTATACCCGGAAGGTGATCGCCCGTACAAAATCGAATTCCACTCCGTTAATACCGCTCTGCAACAAGAGCACAACGAAAACCGCGACTCGCAGGCGAACTACGCCACCATCGTTACGCAAATCCTCGATGCCGTCAGCAATAACAGCGTCCTCGCCAATTCCGATGCATTCAAACGTTACCTGTTCAGCGATGTGCTGGAGATTGACGAAAAAATCTCTGAAGCACTGGTGAACGAACTGAAAGCGAAAAGCGAGGACGACGATCACCTGATGGATTCCATCATCAAAACACCGCCACAGGAACTGGCGCAAATCCTTGAATCGGTCTTTAAAGAGGGAAACGAGAATGACTGATGTTTTGAAAACGGTCACTGACCGCTTTTGTCTCTATAGTAATGCTAGAAAAGGTCGCCAGAACGGGCGACAGTATGTATTAAGCGCGGTAAAGACCATGCTTGAAAGCAAGGAAACTCAGGAAGGTTTACGCCTTGGTGAGCTTTTCGGCTATTACGGTCACGGTCGCCGACAGCTGACCGGCAAACTGGAAGTACCAGAAACCAGCGTGATCATGGTGGAAGGTCGCCCGGTCGTTATCGACAATGTTCCAGCTTGCCGCACAGTAGCTATATCCGTTGACGACAACGGCATCGTTACCCATACACAGGAAATTCTTAACACAGAGCCGGGTAAAATTGTCGCCGCGATGATCGAAAGCCGAGCTGGTGGCTGGAGCTGGGCCACTGGCGGGCGTGAGTCCGGGAAAATCGCTGTAACCACCAGCTTCCATGGTGTGGATTATGTGACAACGCCGAACTATATCAGTCTGGATCATCCTGCCAGCGCCGGAATGTTTGAAAGCGCGGATTCTAAATCTTTACTGGCAGAGTCCCTGGCGGCGCATGGGTACTCCGACGAGTCAGTGCAGGCCGTTATATCCCATTACGGCAAAATGGCTGAACTGGAAATGATGGTGGAGGCGACAGAGCGTACGGCAGAACTGGAAACTGCACTACTCGAAAGCCAGGGCCGCCACCTCGAAGCAATGGCCAAGATCGCAGATGCTGAAGCGCGAATCGCTTTGCTAGAGGAAACAGCGGGTATCCGCGACGATGTGCTGGCAGCAATGCAAGACGAACTGGATAACCTCCCGATCTTCGTCTCCGCCGCCCAAAAAGACGCATTCCGCCTCAAAGAACCTGGTGATGCAAAAATCGTTGCCACACTTTTCGAATCTCTGATCAAAGTTGGCGCACGCAACTTGCCTGTCACCAAGAAAATTAAGGAGGTTCCGCAAGCGGCTAACGTCCAGGCACCGCGTGAGACAAGCATCATCACGTTTAATAATTCAATCAATCCGTTTAAATAACCACCAAAAATAACCCCGGCAGCTGCCGGGGTTCTCGTTAACTATTATCGCCTTCGCCTGCGTGCCATATATTTGCGCACCGCGCGGCGTGGACAATCTGAAGCGGTTTCTTTCTGCTGCATCAATCTCGCAGCCATGCTCAAAAATGTCAGGCACAGCCGAAGCCCGGCATACAATAGCGGTTCCAGTGGCCACGTCTCATTGAGCACATATACCGCCATGAAAATCGAGTCAAAAACTATCGCCGCCAGCGATAACTTCATTGTCGAAAGTCGGCGGAGCTGCCGGAGTTTATTCATTGACAAGCCCCGTCAGGCAAAGCTGGCGTTCTTTTTCACGGCGAATCTTTAAACCTCGCAGGGGCACGCCGTTACTGTTCACGAAATCAGGGAGATGGTTACACATATTCACCCATTCCCCTTTCTGCGCCCACTTGTGGATGGACGTTTCTACTCGCATGCCTCGCGCTTTGCTGTAGTAGGTCCGTAAGCTATTGCATCCCATATTGAATGCCGCGCTTGTCATTGCACTGAAGGCATTATCGGGCATGTCTTTGCCCCGGAAGTGCTGATTAATACAGCGTTCAGCGATCAGGATATTCTTTTCCCAATCAGCGGCGATTTGCTGGTCGGTTTTTCGCACACCCGGCGTTACCCCGTGTGTATTACCGATCCCGTCAGTCCATACCCCCGCCGGGCACATGTATGGATCACGTCGGCAACCTTCAGCGTTACCAATCAGCTCAAGCCCCGCCTGGTTGGTTCGCACATTGCCATTACCCATCACGATGGTAATCATCACCGCGATAGCGCAAATTGCACCGCCTCCTGCGGCTGTTTTTCCCTTCATAAAGACCTCATAAGCGAATTTTTTACGCTCCAGGACAAACACTCATTCACAGCCAATACCGACTGACTCGATCCCTTTAGAAGGCACAGGATAATGCAAATCACTTGTTAGCCACGTTTCAAAGATATACATTATTGCCCTAATTAATTTATTTTATTAGGTAAGAAAAGTGGCACAACGCGGTGTAAATAAAGTCATCCTGATTGGTACCCTGGGGCAAGACCCGGAGATCAGGTATATACCAAATGGCGGCGCAGTCGGAAGACTCAGCATCGCAACGAATGAATCATGGCGCGATAAGCAAACGGGCCAACAGAAAGAGCAAACAGAATGGCATAAAGTCGTTTTGTTCGGAAAACTTGCTGAAATTGCGAGTGAGTATTTACGAAAAGGTTCTCAGGTCTACATCGAAGGGAAACTTAAAACCCGTAAGTGGACTGATGACGCCGGTGTAGAACGTTACACGACGGAAATTATCGTCAGCCAGGGCGGCACCATGCAAATGATCGACACTCGCCGCGACGATTCACAGTCCTCAAATGGCTGGGGGCAGTCAAACCAACCTCAAAACCACCAGCAATACAGCGGTGGCGGCAAACCTCAGAGCAGCGCCAATAACGAACCTCCAATGGACTTTGAAGACGATATTCCGTTTTAGAGTTTATGAGTAAAAAACGACTGAAAGAAAAGCGGTGGTCCAAACGCCAACAAAAGCACGAACTCGCTAAAAAACGCCAAAGTTGGCAATGGCACGCGTTTTTAACGAACAGAACACCACGAGATATTGCTTTCGCTGGTGGGAAAACATTCCTAACCCACCTGAAGACGCAATACATCAGTTTTTAAGCAGAGAAAAGACTATGACAGCACAAAATACTAAAACCATTCAATACCGCCTACGTAATGGCCAGAGTGTCGAAGTGACCATCAATAATGATGGAGTACCTGGCGAAAAGGTTTCTATCTCTGATCTGGCTATCGAAAAAACCATCATGTGCCACCTTGGCTTTACTGAAGAAGTGAGCAAAAAGCATGGTGTAGCAATCTGGAGCGCAATGGATACTGGTATGCGCAAATTCATTACTGCTCGTACCCCAGGGATGACCATGATGGACCTCATGCAGATTGCGCCGCTGTTTGAATGTGAGCCTTTAGATGTATTCAGCAATCCAGCTATCTGCCAGCAGTTATATGGTGAGATGAAACTCGCGGTTACCCCCATTGTGCTGCATGAAGGATCGCTTGCTGGCGTGTGGAAAGTAGAGCGTATTTCAAGCTACATGCCTTTCCATGTCAACGGCGTAATCACTGGTGAAAATCAACCTGTTTCCGTTATAAAGTCAGACCTCAAGCGCGCAATTCTTGAAGCAAGTTGTCGAGTTGTCGGCCTGGGCAAACAGTCTTATGTTTCCTTCCCGGCTGGCCCTGAAGGCCCGGGAGAAATTCTGATTATGGATGCCGATCTGCTATGGCAAATACAGTTTCTGATTGGCAAAAGCATCATCCGCGCTGAAGAACTCGATCAGTACATTACCTGCACGATGACGGATGAAGTCAAAAGTGTGGCTATAGCCAATGCCCGGAACCTATGTCGTGCTGCATTAACAGAACTGCAAGAAAACACCACGGAAGAGGTGGAAAGTGATTAATCGTATACAGAATGAATCTGCCTGGTTAGCACTGATAGAACGGTATAAAGACAATTGGGAACTGGCAGCAAAAGAGTTGCTTGATATTGAGTTAACACCTCATCAAGCAAAAATTATTAACGCGATAAAGAACACCGGAGCCAAAATCACTGCCACCACACCACATGGTATTGGGGAAACCTCTATTGTGGCAGTGATTAGCATCCTGCAAACAATACTGTATTCGTGTTCCCGTACAGTGGTTGTTTCTCCTGCGATTAACGATTGTCGAAAAACAATAATTGACTATATGTTCCGTTATTGGGAGCGAGTTACCCAAAAACACCCTTTTCTTGGCAATTATTTCAGAATACACCCTGACAAAGGGTTGGTGCATATCAGTGAAACATGGGGATGCGTCTATATAACCTATTGTCTGAATAACGAAGAGTCTCTGGCTGGTTTTACTGGACCGCACGATCTTTTCATCGTTATTAACTCGGCGGAAATCAGCGATCGCGCTCATGCAGTGATAACTGGCAATTTAACCAATTATGACTCGCGCCTGCTGTTGCTGTCGAAACCATCGGAACGCGAGAAAGGGTACTTTTATGATTCGCATCACCGGTTGGCCCATAGTAAAAACAATCCTGCTGGTTTTTTCACGGCGATAACTCTAAACACAGAGGATTCACCTCTCGTTTCTGAAGCATATCTTGAATTCAAAGCCAAAGAGTTTGGTGGGCGCAATAGCGATGAATATCGCCGATTGATCTTGGGGAAATTCCCCGGGATTCGGGAGTTGATGGAAAAGTCATCTGTTCCCCGTAATATGCACTTCACAATGACTGACGGTAGTAAATGGGTAGTGCCTACGATCGTGATCGCCAAACACCATGCGAAACATCACGCTCAAAAACACAACTCCAGCACATTAGACTGGCTGAAGGCCTATACAATACCGTTATTCTCGGCAAACCATAACGCTATAACTGAATGGGCTAAACAAATCCCCTGGCAGGATGTGGCTGAAGAGGCATTTGTCGAAAAACCACCAAGAGATATGCACGAGCACTGTTGGCTGACATCAGAAAAGAGTTTCTCGTGAGGTAAAAATCCCGCCAATTGGCGGGATTTCTTCAATATACGATCTGGTCTACATGATCACCAAAATCATCGTCGTCGTCCTCATCGCCACCATCTACTGCTGGCCAATCAACAAACCAGCCAGCGTAAAGATGCAGCGTTCGGAGAACATCACTTGCGGGAGCATCAAGGGTGTTAACGAATCCCATATAGCTATTGGGATTTGCCCCAGCTATGGCTTCAGCGATCATGTCCTCGGTAATGTCACCGGAGATAATGCTTAAACGCCCGGAAACTTCTTCATTATCATCAAATTCGATAATGGCATCTCCGCCTAATGGCGCTGCGATTTTAATCTGCATTATTTAGCTCCTTTGCCACACCTAATAACAGTTCCAGCAATCCGTCACCATTCATCAGTGATGCGGCAGCGGCCTCTTTGTCATGATACAACTGAAGAGCCATAGAGAATACTTCCGTTGCTGACGTTTTGGAAATAGTCGGTGATTTCTGCCGAATTTTCCCGGTGTTACTTACTGAGGCTGGCGGGTATACCTTCGCCATATAAATATTACTCAATCGAGATCTGAAGCACCATTCAGGCTTGCCACGCCCACCGATATTGACGAAAGATGGCTTATCCCCTTCAACATTGGCCTTCAGGAATGACCGGGCTTTCTCTAACAAACCGGGGTTACTGTACTCAAGATGATGACCCAGCTCGTGCCACAGTGCACTTGCATTTTCATCGTTCAAATTGACAGCAACAACACCATTTAGATTTGCATATGCCCTTCCCTGGTGGTGAACTACCTTTGATAAGGTCGATATTTTCCCGCCGGTCAGGCGATAAATATCAGCAAGTTCCTTGCGCAGGTCTATCCCACCATTCTGTCCAGCGCGGGCTTCTTCCACTTCTTCTGTGATAAAAGAGTCGGCCCACTCAAGAGCTTTTTCTTCAGATACGGATGAGTTTGCGATCGCACTGTTCATGGCAGATAACACTTTCTCGTGGACCGAACCCATACTTCGCTGATTCATTTGCCAGCGTGTCTGCGGGTTATATGAGAATCGCTTAAGTAGTTGGTCAAGCTGCTCAAGTTCTTCTTCACTGACATACTTTTTAGCCTCACCAATAATGCCAGGGAGAATATTGCCGTTAGGATTAAACGCTCGCGAAAGGAAGAGTTTCAGCGCCCCCATGCCCTCCGATGCTTCAATATCACCAATAACCCGGTTAACAATGGCCGCACTCTTCGGATTAGCATCCGCCAACGCTCTGGCTACAATTTGCAGGGACGATACGACCTCACGCTGCATATCCGTCCTGATCTCATCAATAAACTCTGGCGTTATGCCGTGCTCTTTAAGGATATCCCTGCCTTCCGCCGTTACCCCATCGATATCTCCGACATGTTTATTAACCCGACTTTGCAATGCCTTAAATGCCTTCAGAATTCCACGGGAATCATCCGCTTTACTAACGGCCTTCCTGAATGCTGGCAAGAAGTCTGAGTTAACCTCATTTTGTTGATCGGCCCACTGAATGGAGGCTTCTTTCATCTCGTCCAGAGTCAGATCACCCAACGCGGTATGGTCTGTGAATATGAGCGACAACCTCTGAACCATTTCTGCCAATGGTGATGCCGAATGCGCCGCGCTAAGGAATGCTTTCACCCTGGTTGGGCGAATGGAAAACCAGTCAATAGCTGGTGGCATATCTCCGTTTTGTATCGCCTGCGCTATCTCATCAAAGCCGTCGCGCCCAAGGGAGGATGCGTGATTTAACAATCCGCGAAGTAACGAATTGCTGATACCGAATAATCGGCACCATTTATTCACGTCGGCAACAGGCATTCGAACAAAATGCGCAAGCACTTGTACAAGCTGTTCATCCTGGGGATCTGTGCGGGAAAGCAGCCTGATCAGATGAATAATGTCTTTGATGCCGGATGCCCGATGTAATAGCAAACTGGTATACGGAGCAACACCGTTGTAACTACCGCCGGAAACGGACTCGAAAAGACCGCCGGATATCCCTTGCATGCCTTCGTTTTCCAGTTCCTGAGACACCTGGCGAAGGATATCCTGTAACGACACATCGCCGCCGCCAAACATATCCCCGAGCGCCTGGCCCTGGTGCTGTAACTCATCATTGATACGTTGCGCCATCAACTTAAAGGCGGTGGCCATACGCTTCGCGCTACGGTTATTCGCGACGATGAACAACGCGAGTGCTTTCACTTCCGGGGCCGTTTCGCTGAACATATCCCCCTGAGCAATAACATCGGTAATATGCTGGCCTAACTCCTTCGATTGCCTTACCAGGTCTACCGCATCTTTCAATGCCGCCAGCGCCTTTTTATCGAGGCTATCCGCTGTCTCAATGCCATCAACAATAGTTGTCACAGCCTGCTTGTGCGCTTCTCCTGACAAAGCCTGCATCTGGACAAAATCATTGGCTGCCGCATTAAGCGCCGTCAGAACATTACGCATATCCGGATCAGGTTCTTCTGCAACCATCCTTACCAGGCGCGCATCCTTATATGCCTTGGCAAAGATCGCGTTTTGTATACGGTCTACAAGTTGCCGTGTTGGTCGCCCATCTTCAGTTACAAGGCCAGCCGCCTGTGTGGCACCAACTTGCGTCATAAATCCGCGAATAAACGTGTCATTACTGCGGCTAAGCAGATCTCCGCTTTCTGACGGGTTAAAAAGCGCCATCATCGCCGGTGTTATGCTGTCGGCATCAACAAAAGCCTTTTCACTGGCTGCCATTTCCTGAAGATCAGAAATATTTGAGTCCTTGGCAAACTGAACGCGGTCAACCTTAGTTAACCGGCGGCGCACCAGTACCGGAGCCGTCATTGATTCAACCTTTTCAGGTCGTATGCCGAATTCGGTCGCATGATCAATCAGGTACTCACGATACCGATCCGCATTGCCGTCCTGATAGGCTTTAATGATCCCCATGGTCCGTCCATTACCTGACTCAACGGCATTGTCCTCACCAATTATCGGCGCGCCATGGCTGGATAGACCGGAATCGGTAAGCTGAGCAGGCCGCAAATCCTTGGATATCTGGTTAACCTGAAGAAGGCTGGATGCGCGGGTCCGGTCGCGCGGTTGAAGTTCCTGGGGATAGTCAGGATTAATTTTCCCATCCAGAGTATTGGATACCAAAAGAGCTGAGGCATCGACGATATCAAACGCTGTTTTTACCTCGTCTCCCTTCGCTGTCACCACATACGAAACCCGCCCATAATCGGGCAGGTTCTTTAGCAGCTCGATCAGCGTTTCTATGCTGGTGGCCATTACCACCTGATCGCTTAAGCTCATCCCTGTTACGCCTTATCCAATGTGCCGCCCCCTACGCTCCTCATAGTGGGGATATAAGGCACAGTTTTCCTCCCGGCTATTTTTGCTTAAAATAGTGACATGAAACAACAGGTGTCATTCAAATTCCGGTTAAAACCAGATGGTCAACAGGAGCGTCAAATGAGGCGCTTTGCCGGAGCTTGTCGTTTCGTTTTCAACCGTGCTCTGGCGCTTCAGAATGAGAATCATGAGGCCGGTAAAAAATACATCCCTTACACGAAAATGGCTTCCTGGTTGGTTGAGTGGAAAAAAGACACTGAAACCGAATGGCTTAAAGATTCTCCCTCACAGCCATTGCAACAGTCACTGAAAGACCTTGAGCGGGCTTACAAAAACTTCTTCCAGAATCGGGCAGCTTTTCCCCGATTCAAAAAGCGGGGACAGAATGATGCATTCCGCTACCCGCAGGGTGTTAAGCTCGATCAGGAAAACAGCCGTATTTTTCTGCCGAAACTTGGCTGGATGCGCTACCGGAATAGCCGTCAGGTCACGGGTATTGTGAAAAATGTTACTGTCAGCCAGTCCTGCGGTAAGTGGTACATCAGTATTCAGACAGAAAGAGAGGTATCCACTCCTGTTCACCCTTCAGCATCAATGGTCGGACTGGATGCTGGCGTGGCTAAACTCGCCACGCTGTCAGATGGCACAGTCTTTGAACCTGTAAATAGTTTTCAGAAAAACCAGAAGAAGCTGGCGAGACTTCAGCGACAGTTAAGCCGCAAGGTCAAATTCAGCAACAACTGGCAGAAGCAGAAACGCAAAATACAGCGACTGCATTCCCGTATCGCAAATATCCGCAGGGACTACCTTCACAAAGTCACAACGACCGTCAGCAAAAACCACGCAATGATTGTCATTGAGGATTTGAAGGTTAAATACATGTCAAAGTCAGCGGCGGGAACGATAAGTCATCCGGGTCGCAATGTCCGGGCAAAATCAGGTTTAAACCGTTCGATACTGGATCAGGGCTGGTATGAAATGCGCCGCCAGCTTGAGTACAAGCAGCTCTGGCGTGGCGGTCAGGTGCTTGCTGTTCCGCCAGCGTACACAAGCCAGCGTTGCGCGTGCTGTGGTCATACAGCGAAAGAAAATCGCCTGTCACAAAGTAAATTCAGATGCCAGGTATGTGGATATACAGCGAACGCCGATGTAAACGGCGCTCGTAACATTTTAGCGGCGGGGCACGCCGTACTTGCCTGTGGAGGGATGGTGCAGTCAGGCCGCCCGTTGAAGCAGGAACCCACCGAAATGATTCAGGCGACAGCCTGAACGTAGCAGGAATCCACGCCCTTCGGGGCGTGGAGGATGTCACGCTGCCTCTTTAATGTTGGCGGCTATCCATGCCGCCGTGTGCTGTTTAACCTGGTCCAGGTCGATGTATGTGCCAACATATTGACTCAAGTCCTGTAACGTACCGATAAATGCATCAGTGCTCTGATCGACGAATTTATCAGCCAGGAAATCAGCAACCAGTTTTGGCACACCATCATGTACCGAAGGTTGTTTTTCCTCGCCACTACTGCCGCCGGACGCGCCGTACCCCATCTGTTGCATGATCTGGTCAATTTCATCGCTGATATCCAGCAACTCCATGCCACTCGCGGTAGCCGCTTTGGACATCAGAGCATCCAACTTATCGCTGAGGTCCATTAACTCAATAGCTGATAGTGTCATGCCGCTACCCCCGCTTTCTGGATTGCTACCAGCAGATCAGCCAGGTGGCGAGCAGCACCGTTAACCAGCTCTTCGTTTTCCTCAAAACGTCCGGCAGCCTGAAGGGCAGCAATCGCTTCCCGGACATTGCCCCGGGCGTTACGGATCTCCGCCATGTCAGTGCTTTGCATATCCATCACGCTATTGAGATATTCAATGGCTTTATTAGCCTCTGCATCTGCTTCGCTAACCGTTTCATCAGGCTGTGCCGGGACCGGTTCTGGTTGAGTAATCTCACCGACTTCGGCCTGCAATGCATTGATCATGCTCTGCACCATTTTCTCGATGCCAGCGCCCCCAGGAAACGCAATATTGGGGAAAGTTTTTTGAAACTGAGTTTTCAGCATTACGCGGAACTCGTCTGGTGAGCTGGTGGCCAGCTCCAGAGCTTTTTGTGCATATTTGCCAAACGGACCATTAGTAAGTGTCTTCGCCAGGAAGTCGAAAGAATCCTCGCGAGGCAATAACTTCAGGTCGTACTCACTCATTTGCTGATCAGAAAGCGGGGTATCGTAAGTAACAATGCCGTAGCGTGCATATTCATAATACGGGTCACCTTCATCAGGGCGCGGCAGAATTGCTTTGTTACCTTCAGGTATTGCGCCAGGGGCCGCCGGACGCATTTGCAGGGCATATCGATATGCACCTACAGAGACTTCTGGTTCAGGCGAAGAGCTACCGGTATCCTCCGCTGGTTCAGGTTCGACGTTTTCCGGTTTATGTTCTTCTGGTTGGACCAGATATTCCGATACATTACCCGCTTTATAGGCTTTAAACAGCTTGCCGATCGCATCTGCCATGTCCACACCCTGTATGGATTTAGCCTTGATCATGTACACGCTGCCATCCGAATCGGTTAACTGGATATACCCTTCGCCGTCCTCAATGAATTGCTTCATTGATGCACCATTACTGAGCGTCACTTCCCCGTTCATATGCATACGATTTTTGATACTGGCAAGGCGATCCGTCAGCGCGCGAGAGTACCCACCAGTCATCCCCGCAGGAGCAATGGTATCGCGCCCACCAGTGCGATTGAGCTGATCAATCTCCGTCTGCAAACGCTCATTCTCTTCATAAAGAGAATCCGCTTCCGATGCAACAGCGTTAATTTTCTGCTCCAGATCTGCCTTCTGCCCTTCTACCGCTGCCACCTGATCCGCGAGGTCGCTCATGGCATCCTCTTTCTGGTCACTGTCAGCCTGTAGTTGGGTTATTTCATCAACAAGGGCTTTTTTCTTCTTCTGCGCACGCTGGAATTTTGCCGAGTTTTTCTCTGCAAGGTTGGCAAGTTTCATGGTGACCTGCGCCAGCGTCATATCACGTCCACTCATCGGAGCAACGGTGTGAGTAACGTCTTTTTTATTCAGTAAGAACTGGAAAGCAACCAGCGTATCGCTATTGGTGATCCGGTTTTCCGCTGTCGGGCTATGAAACAGAATGCTGATAGTCTGACCATCACTGAGCGGAATAATGGCTGGCAGGACCGGCAGCCCGTTAACGTTACGTGCCCGACCAATTTCAGCGCCGCCGATCGCGCGCGCGCCGCTCTGGGCCACATCGCCCGTTTTATCACTCCCCGCAGAGATTCCGGTACCATTCAGCTTCTGGTTCAATGCCCGGACAAATGCCTGCATGGTCCGGTGTAACTGCAAACGAGTAGAACTAATCGCCTCCAGTAAATCCGTAGCACACCAGTGGATCGGCGTGTCATAGAAGAACGTAGCCTCGATTTCCTCCAGGGTGTTGGATTCCGTCATCAGATAGCGGTCCTCACCGGCCATTAATGCGCGATATTCATCATCAGTCACTGGCGGGGGAAGCGCGTCAAGCCCAGGTTTGATCGTCACCCCTTTATTGATATTGAACTGTTCCATGTTAATTTCCTGCTTTCAGTTGCTTAAGACGGCGTTTGAGTTCGCCATTTCGGGCCTTTTCGTTATTGAGTCGGCCTGTCTCCTTATCCAGCTTCGCCCGCAAATCAGTGATCTGCTGTTGATTGAAAGACACCGAGTTCTGCGCTGATTTATAAGCGGCAACCACCTGAACATTCCGCTGTTTTGCCTCTTGCAGGCGCTGAAAGTTGGATTTTACTGCCGGTTTCTTGTCTACCGGATTGGCAACACGTTTCGCTTTGGCGATCAGTGATTTCTGGAATTTTGCGGAGTTTTTGCGGGCCGCTTGCCCCATGACGGTACCAAGCGTCTTGATATCCGGCGACTGAGCGTTAGGAATAGCTTTTCCATTCAGCTTCACAGACGATATATCGCCAGTATCGTTTACCTGTATGGCAAGAATTTGTCCATCGTTAAGAACCAGCTTTGCGGTTTTAACTTTAACGCCATCTTTCGTTGTTGCGCGGTTGCTGGAGTCAACCTCAATTACCGTAACACCGGTTTTATTGATCGCCGCGATAAGGGATTTCAGCCCCTTTTCATTAACCTGGTCAAAATCGACCGTTGCATACTTATTTTTCGTCATCTGACACATCCTGTGCGAGATTTATTACGTAACTTCTGCGGATTTGCTGAGTAACAGGGAAAATCCGATACAACGGGTTAATGAACGAGTCGCCATGCGTAACCATGACGTTGAAATGCCACAGTCGCTCTCCTTTACCCATATATTCAGTGGGTATGTACAACCATTCACTGTTTTCGCCCTGTTCAGCCGACGTCAAACAACGTTGTTCGCCTTCAATCACTGTCGTCGGCTTCTGAACATCGCGGATCCAATATCTGACCGTTGCGCCGCGCAAAAACGGGAATTTAGACCGGTATTTGAACGGCACCCGGATGAAACCCGGTTTAATTTCCACATCACCAAGTTCTAAATGCGTGATGTCCTTGCGTTTTAGCAAATAGCGATCGGCTAAGGCTAACGCAAGAACGCATACACCCCAGCCAATCATTTCCCGCCTCCCTTTTTCACCAAACTTGTAAGAACATTCAGAATGCTATCGATATTCACTCGTTTCATCCCTGAAATCACCTCATGACCGTTATTGCTGGCTATCGTTACCATTAAGTACGTAATTGATAACTCCCAGCCCTCGTGTTGCCCCAATAGGTACGCCACCGCGCCAGCTGTCACTGCAACAAAGATCTCCGTAACCAATCCCAACAAATTGCCAGACTGGCGACCGTCTCGGACATCCATCAGGAACGTGCCTATCCCACCAATTACTGAAAGCAGGAGCGCAATAGCAACTGGAGCTAATTCCTGTGTGTCAAGCACAAGTTCCCTCCTACGTTGTCAGGAGGTAATGGTATGCAAAGTAACTTCTCAACCGGTTATGTTGCATAAGAGACTTACCTATTCAACCGACTTTTGGAACCTTCAATAATAAGCCTGCTATTGGCGCTAAAAATAAGAACCATGCAGCTCTGAAGGCTTTCATTCATGTCCTTATATTCCGCGAGATACATGCCAATAAAGCCAGCAAGTACGGCGGAAATACATTCGGCCAGCAATTTCTTGCATGAAGACTCGTAACGGTTTTCACATAGCCCACTCAAATACGAATACACCCCACCAAGAAGGGATAACATCACGATATGTACATAAAATGTCATTTTTTACCTATACAACAGTAAGTTGAACAACATTTGAGAACGGTATGCACTTTGTGATTTCCACACACACTGGTTTTGTTAATTAAAACCAGTAGCTTGCAATAAATAACGATAGTGGGCAGAAAATATGCTAATAGGCTATGTACGCATATAGACAAATGAACAAAACACAGCTATGCAGTGAAAAGCACTTGAAAGCGCAGGATGTGAGCTAATTTTTGCGAATAAGGCGAGCAGCAAAAAGGCTGGGCACCCTGGGTTAAAAAAGGTTCTGCGTATGCTTTCCAGAGGTGATACCCTAGTCTCGGACTAGGGACAACATTTCGAGGACAGTTTTCATTAGCGGTCAGCAGGCGCTAGATACATCGAATTGATGTGCCGCGCGATAAATGTACCTATTCTATCAAGATAAATTACACCGACGCGGCATTAGAATTACAGCTCAGATTGAGTTTGGCGCTTCTCTACAGGATGATAACGATAAATCGTCGATACACCGATATCGTAAATAATTGCCAACTGTTTCCTGCTGTAGCCATTTTCGATCAACCTCGCTATTTGCTCATGTTGTTCTTTTGTCAACTTCGGGCGACGTCCGCCAATGCGTCCCTGTTCGCGTGCAGCTGCCAGTCCGGCCAGTGTTCTCTCAACAATTAATTCACGTTCCATTTCTGCTAAAGCCCCCATGACGTGAAAAAAGAAACGCCCCATGGGTGTTGATGTGTCAATACTGTCTGTCAGACTACGGAAATTAACACCTTTTTCCCGCAACTCCTCTATAAGCGTGATAAGGTGTTTCATACTTCTGCCAAGCCTATCCAGCTTCCAGACAACCAGCGTATCTCCTTCTGATAACGTTCTGAGCAGCTTTTTCAAGCCTGGTCTGGCTGACTTTGTTCCGCTTATTTTATCTTCAAAAATCAGTTCACATCCTGCGCAGTTCAGTGCATTTCTTTGTAAATCTGTGTTTTGGTCATTTGTTGACACACGAATGTAGCCAATTTGCATGAAAAACAACCTCTTTGTTTAGTTAAAAATACATCGTTGGTATAGGTAGGGATTAAGACTAAAACGTTGGTTTAGGGGAAGGCTCGGCGCTGCCCGTTGGCGTGCCCGTTCCGTGGCCCTTAGAAACACCACCAACGGGCTGGCTAAAATGTAACGGAGCAGCATTTTCTTCTGAAAAGTATCCCAAACTGGCAAAAGCCTACCCCACCAATAAATTACCGGATTTACGGGGAGAATTTATTCGCGGTTGGGATGATGGGCGCGGGGTGGATGCTGGCCGCGCTTTGCTTAATTGGCAGCCACACACAATTTTGGACCATGCACACTATATGGAATTATGGACAGGGGACGGACTCGCCGCAGGAAGTGCACGGGAAGGCGTAAATCCAGGAATACTAGCTACATACGGTGACGGGGGAATAGTTAAAACGGACGAACCCGGTCATAAGGTGCCTTCCTCACTACGAGCTATTAGCTCTCGTAGTGTTAAACGTTATGGTGAAATTAGTGGAAATGTAGGTACAGAAACTCGCCCTCGCAACGTTGCATTTAATTACATCGTAAGGGCGGCATAAAAACGTTGGTTTGGGGGAAGGCTCGGCGCTGCCCGTTGGCGTGCCTGTTCCATGGCCCTTAGAAACACCACCAACGGGCTGGCTAAAATGTAACGGAGCAGCATTTTCTTCTGAAAAGTACCCAAAACTGGCAAAGGCTTACCCTACTAATAAATTGCCGGATTTACGCGGTGAATTTATTCGTGGCTGGGATGACGGACGTGGTGTGGATGCCGGGCGACAATTATTATCTTCACAGGGGGATGCAATAAGAAATATTGAGGGGTTCGCAGATGGCGGGATTGGCATGTCTTTTGATGCAATCAGAGGGGCTTTTTATGATGCAGGAACACGATCAGCGAGAATGCCGAATAACACAACTACTATAGACAAAACCGATGACCTTGGATTCGACGCCTCTCGTGTCGTGCCAACAGCTAATGAAAACCGTCCTCGTAATATTGCCTTTAATTACATCGTAAGGGCGGCATAAAAACGTTGGTTTTGGAGAAGGTGCTAACTGGGTTATGTTACCTGGAGGAATGATAATTCAGCGTGTTTATCTTGGATTTCCTGTTGGCACCAATGTAAGACACATAACTTTCCCACGGTCGTTTACAACAACGAACTATTCCATCTCAATTAACTGGAATGATATCGGTACTGTAACAACTGAAACACAATCGCCAGCAAATGTGGCGGTTGTTCATCAAACAAAATCATTAACAGGGGCCAGCATCTGGCAGGCAGGTCCCGGGGGATTTAATGTGGACATTATAGCGGTGGGGTATTGATATGTACGTATGGAGCGCTAAAGCAAATGGCTTTTTCCCCATATCGGAGAAAGAAAAATTTGAGGCATCAGGTCTGTGGCCTGATGATGGTGTAATAGTCAGTGAGGAAGAACATAAAAAGTTATTTATGGATATTCCACCAAGAAAACAGATTGGAACACTGAATGGAAAACCAGCACTGATAGATATTCCTCAGCCGACCAAAAAGGAATTAATAGCTATTGCTGAAGTTAAAAAATCCCAATTACGGGAAAAAGCTGACAGTGAAATATCCTGGCGTCAGGATGCTGTTGATGCTGATATCGCAACTGATGAAGAAACTTCAACTCTCACCGAATGGAAGAAATACCGTGTGCTGCTGATGCGTGTTGATACTTCAACAGCACCCGATATTGAATGGCCTACGCCTCCGGCAGTTCAGGCCAGATGACATCCGGCGCGGTGCTGGTATCTGTTGCCGTCACCGCGTCAATGTAATCCAGCACGGCGTTAAGTCGGGTTGTTTCTGCCTGAGTCAGTTTCCGTCCGGCCTGTAATTTCAGCTGAATCAGACTAATGGAAGCCATTGCTGCATCAATCAGTGACTGGCGCTGTGCTTCTGCTGCTTCTACTGCGGCGTTATGCTGTGCCTCAGTATCTGTCACCCATTTCTCACCATCCCATTTATCATATGGCGTTAACGGTGAAAGCGTGACATAACCGTTTTTGATGGCACCGATATAATCCACTGTAACAGCTGCGCCATTTTCTGTTGAGTAAACAGTCTCATTGCGATGGTCTTCTTCATGGCTCCATTCCTTACCCGTAAATACTGCCACTTTCCCCGGAATGTTTTCGCCAGGGTCAATACCAGTGGAACAGGCGGGCATACTTACGCCAGTATTAATATATTCATCAGACCAGCCCGTATACTCAGATGTTTCAGCATCATAATAAAAACAACGCATATCGCCCGGCACTGTAGCCAGTCCATTTTCATCAAAAACAGGTTTCATTATTTAGCCCTCACCAGAAAGTTAAACGCGATATTACGAGGACGTGTTTCACTTGCAGTTTTCGTTTCAATGGCACTATCAATAGAGAAATGCTGCAAATCCTGAGATGCAGCACCGTATTTGGTGTAAGAATTAACAAGTGCACCCGCTTTTATTGAGCCAGAGCTACCCATAGCTCCCCCCATGAAATTCCCTGTTATACGCTGCTGAGCAAAGTCCTGTGCGCTTAACAA
>SKEC01000128.1_pt1 | contig 83831 bp, 66 predicted proteins | sample 4826641 | NCBI WGS metagenome assembly SKEC01 (sample SAMN11008819, study PRJNA524170) | human gut metagenome | biome: Human fecal sample; material: Feces; isolation source: fecal sample from pouch patient p18, p21 | host: Homo sapiens | place: Israel: Tel-Aviv | collected 2015-12-22
ACGAAGTTGGATGCAAATGTCAGATCGTGTGCGCCTGTTAGGGCGCGGCTGGTAAGAGAGCCTTATAGGCGCATTTGAAAAACCTCCGGCTATGCCGGAGGATATTTATTTTAACCTAAATGCTCGCCGCCGCACACGCCGTGCACTTCTGCGGTGACGTAGCTCGACTCCTGACTTGCCAGATAAACATATACAGGGGCCAGTTCCGCCGGTTGCCCCGCACGTTTCATCGGCGTTTGCTGACCAAACTGCGGGATCTTATCCTGCGTTTGTCCGCCGGAAATTTGCAGTGCTGTCCAGATCGGGCCTGGCGCGACAATATTCACCCGAATACCTTTCTCCGCGACCTGTTTTGCCAAGCCACGGCTGTAGTTCAGAATCGCCGCCTTCGTAGCCGCATAGTCCAGTAAATGCGGACTTGGCTGGTATGCCTGGATTGACGAAGTGGTGATGATACTTGCACCTTTCGGTAGCAGGGGGATCGCTTCCTGGGTTAGCCAGAACAGCGCGAAAACGTTAATGGCAAAGGTCTTTTGAAACTGTTCGCTGGTGAGGTCTGCAATATCCGGAATGGCAACCTGTTTCCCGGCGACCAGCGCCATAATATCCAGCCCGCCTAACGCCTTGTGCGCTTCGTGAACCAGCGAACGGGCAAATTTCTCATCGCTTAAATCGCCTGGCAGCAGAACGGCTTTGCGTCCGCATTCTTCAATGATCTTTTTCACATCCTGAGCGTCTTCTTCTTCCACGGGAAGATAACTGATCGCCACGTCAGCCCCTTCACGCGCGTAAGCGATGGCGGCAGCGCGACCTATTCCGGAATCGCCCCCTGTCACCAGTGCTTTACGATCTTTCAGGCGACCGCTACCAACATAGGTTTTCTCGCCGCAATCCGGTACCGGTGTCATCTTCGCCTGGATGCCTGGCGTCGGTTGTTTCTGTTTGGGATATTCACCAGTGTAATACTGCGTGGTCGGGTCTTTTAAATGAGACATCGTTTTTCTCCCTTCAGGTTCAACGTCCTTTAAGGGTAGACGTTCTCGATGCGTTGATAAGGGAACCAGGAAGATCCCTAAACCTCAGAATTATGCGACAAAGGTTTAACGTATATGTTGATTTGCTGTTGCGTGCTGTTTACTCAATTGCGATATACTGTTGCCCGTTTTAACTACACGACAGGAATGTATGGAACGTTTTCTTGAAAATGCAATGTATGCTTCTCGCTGGCTGCTTGCCCCCGTGTACTTTGGCCTTTCGCTGGCGTTAGTTGCCCTGGCGCTGAAGTTCTTCCAGGAGATTATTCACGTACTGCCGAATATCTTCTCGATGGCGGAATCAGATTTGATCCTCGTGTTGCTGTCGCTGGTGGATATGACGCTGGTTGGCGGTTTGCTGGTGATGGTGATGTTTTCCGGTTATGAGAATTTCGTCTCACAGCTGGATATCTCCGAGAACAAAGAGAAGCTGAACTGGCTGGGGAAAATGGACGCAACGTCGCTGAAAAACAAAGTAGCAGCGTCGATTGTGGCAATTTCTTCCATTCACTTACTGCGCGTCTTTATGGATGCGAAAAATGTCCCTGATAACAAACTGATGTGGTACGTCATTATCCATCTGACGTTTGTGCTCTCTGCATTTGTGATGGGCTATCTTGACCGACTGACTCGTCATAATCACTGATCTGATTCGGGCGCGGTTCTCGCGCCCGTTATTAACAGGTCATTTATCGGAAGACGCCTGCCACAGATTCAGCTCTCCATCGGCGATATGCTGATCAATCTGCGCCAGCTCCTCGGTGCTAAATGTCAGATTATTCAGCGCCTGCACGTTCTCCTCAAGTTGCTCCGCGCGGCTGGCACCAATCAATACCGACGTCACTCGCTCATCTTTCAGCAACCAGCTTAACGCCATTTGCGCCATTGATTGTCCACGCTGCTGTGCCATTTCATGCAATAAGCGCAGGCTGTTGAGGTTGGCTTCGGTGAGCATTTTCGGCGTCAGACCACGAACTTTATTCCCTTCACGATGCATCCGTGAATCTTGCGGAATACCGTTGAGATATTTTCCGGTCAGCAATCCCTGAGCCAGTGGAGTAAAGGCAATGCAGCCCACGCCGTTATTTTGCAGGGTATCCAGCAGGCCGCTTTTATCCACCCAGCGGTTCAGTAAATTGTACGAAGGTTGATGAATTAAAAGCGGAATTTTCCACTCGTGCAGCAACTCGACCATTTTTTGCGTCCGCTCTGGCGAGTAAGAGGAGATCCCGACATACAGCGCCTTACCGCTTTGTACCGCATGAGCCAGCGCAGAGGCGGTTTCTTCCATCGGCGTATTTTCATCGACGCGATGAGAGTAAAAGATATCGACATACTCAAGCCCCATACGCTTCAGGCTTTGGTCGAGGCTGGCGAGCAGGTATTTACGTGAACCGCCAGAGCCGTAAGGGCCGGGCCACATATCGTAGCCAGCCTTGGTAGAGATAATCAGTTCATCGCGATAAGCGGCAAAATCCTCCCGCAGCAGGCGACCAAAGTTCTCTTCTGCGCTTCCTGGAGGCGGCCCGTAATTGTTGGCTAAATCAAAGTGCGTAATGCCCAAATCAAACGCTTTACGCAGGATCGCACGCTGTGATTCCAGCGCGTTAACGTGACCGAAATTGTGCCATAAACCGAGCGATAACGCGGGCAGGCGTAAACCACTTTTTCCGCAATAGCGGTATTGCATCTGCCCGTAACGTTCGGGATTCGCTAACCAGACCATGACCTCTCCTTTCCACCGTTCAATTTCGAAACAATGTTTCTAGTTTAGCGATTCGCCAGCGCGTATCCCGTAGTCTGGCTCACAGAGTGACGAAAAACTGGGCAAAAACACGTGCTTATGCTTTGCTTAAAAAAACACCAACTGAGGAGTGCAACGATGCCGCGTTTAACCGCCAAAGATTTCCCACAAGAGTTGCTGGATTACTATGACTATTACGCTCACGGGAAAATCTCGAAACGTGAGTTCCTCAACCTTGCGGCGAAGTGCAGTAGGCGGGATGACGGCATTAGCGTTGTTTGATTTGCTCAAGCCAAATTATGCGCTGGCGACTCAGGTAGAGTTTACCGACCCGGAAATTGTTGCTGAGTACATCACGTATCCTTCGCCAAATGGTCACGGCGAGGTGCGGGGTTATCTGGTGAAGCCCGCAAAGATGAGCGGCAAAACGCCAGCCGTAGTGGTGGTGCATGAGAATCGTGGACTGAATCCGTATATCGAAGATGTGGCACGGCGAGTGGCGAAGGCGGGGTATATCGCCCTGGCACCTGACGGCTTAAGTTCCGTTGGAGGTTATCCGGGAAATGATGATAAAGGTCGTGAGCTGCAACAGCAGGTTGATCCAACAAACTGATGAATGATTTCTTTGCCGCAATTGAGTTTATGCAACGCTATCCGCAAGCGACAGGCAAAGTGGGTATTACCGGATTTTGCTATGGCGGTGGCGTATCGAACGCGGCGGCTGTCGCGTATCCGGAACTGGCCTGCGCGGTGCCGTTTTATGGTCGTCAGGCACCCACTGCCGATGTGGCGAAGATTGAAGCGCCTTTACTACTCCACTTCGCGGAACTGGACACCCGAATCAACGAGGGCTGGCCTGCTTACGAGGCGGCGTTGAAAGCCAATAATAAGGTTTATGAGGCGTATATCTATCCGGGGGTTAATCACGGATTCCATAATGATTCCACGCCCCGTTATGACAAATCTGCCGCCGATCTTGCCTGGCAAAGGACACTGAAATGGTTCGATAAATATCTCTCCTGATAGGTTTATCTCTTACGGGATTACGTCTTAAACAAGCATGAAAAAATAGCGTGCGCAAAAGTCGTTCTTTGCCTAAAATATCGCTATATATGACAATATATAGCGAATGAGGTGAACGATGAATAACCATTTTGGTAAAGGCTTAATGGCGGGATTAAAAGCAACGCATGCCGACAGTGCGGTTAATGTGACAAAATTCTGTGCCGATTATAAACGCGGTTTTGTATTAGGCTACTCACACCGGATGTACGAAAAGACCGGAGATCGCCAGCTTAGCGCCTGGGAAGCGGGTATTCTGACGCGCCGCTATGGACTGGATAAAGAGATGGTAATGGATTTCTTTCGTGAGAATAATTCCTGTTCTACGTTGCGCTTTTTTATGGCCGGTTATCGCCTCGAAAATTGATCAAACATACGTATTATCTTGCTTTAATTAATTACACTAATGCTTCTTCCCTTCGTTTTAGCGCCCCGCCGCAGTATCATGATATCGATAACCATAATAAATGTGTGGTAAATGGCGCATCGATCGCATTATTGATTTTGCGATTGAGGCAAAATATATGCCAGGTCTTCGCAACGGAATAACTATAAATGACTGGAGATAACACCCTCATCCATTCTCACGGCATTAACCGTCGTGATTTCATGAAGCTTTGTGCAGCATTAGCCGCCACCATGGGGTTAAGTAGCAAAGCCGCTGCAGAGATGGCCGAATCGGTTACTAACCCGCAGCGTCCGCCAGTTATCTGGATTGGCGCGCAGGAGTGCACCGGTTGTACGGAATCTCTGCTTCGTGCAACGCATCCAACGGTAGAAAACCTCGTACTGGAGACTATCTCTCTGGAGTATCACGAAGTGCTTTCCGCCGCCTTCGGTCATCAGGTCGAAGAGAACAAACATAACGCTCTCGAGAAGTACAAAGGGCAGTATGTGTTAGTGGTGGATGGTTCCATCCCATTAAAAGATAACGGTATTTATTGCATGGTTGCCGGTGAGCCGATTGTGGATCACATCCGCAAAGCGGCGGAAGGCGCAGCAGCCATTATCGCTATCGGTTCCTGCTCTGCGTGGGGCGGTGTTGCCGCAGCTGGAGTTAACCCAACTGGCGCAGTCAGCCTGCAAGAAGTTCTGCCAGGCAAAACCGTTATCAATATTCCGGGCTGCCCGCCGAACCCGCACAACTTCCTCGCGACCGTTGCGCACATCATCACTTACGGCAAACCGCCGAAACTGGATGACAAAAACCGTCCGACCTTCGCCTATGGCCGTCTGATTCACGAACACTGCGAACGTCGCCCGCACTTCGATGCTGGTCGTTTTGCCAAAGAGTTCGGTGATGAAGGCCACCGCGAAGGCTGGTGCCTGTACCACCTCGGCTGTAAAGGGCCAGAAACTTACGGCAACTGCTCAACGCTGCAATTCTGCGATGTTGGCGGTGTGTGGCCGGTGGCGATTGGTCACCCGTGCTATGGCTGTAACGAAGAAGGTATCGGCTTCCATAAAGGCATCCATCAGCTTGCCAACGTCGAAAATCAAACTCCGCGTTCACAGAAACCGGATGTTAACGCTAAAGAGGGCGGCAACGTCTCTGCAGGCGCTATTGGTTTGCTCGGCGGTGTGGTTGGGTTGGTTGCCGGTGTCAGCGTGATGGCGGTGCGTGAACTGGGTCGTCAGCAAAAGAAAGATAACGCTGACTCACGGGGAGAATAACCGTGAACAGACGTAATTTTATTAAAGCAGCCTCCTGCGGGGCATTGCTGACGGGCGCGCTGCCGTCTGTCAGTCATGCGGCTGCTGAAAACCGCCCGCCAATTCCGGGATCGCTGGGGATGTTGTACGACTCGACCTTGTGCGTAGGCTGCCAGGCTTGCGTCACCAAGTGTCAGGATATCAATTTCCCTGAACGTAACCCGCAAGGGGAACAGACCTGGTCGAACAACGACAAACTGTCGCCGTATACCAATAACATCATTCAGGTGTGGACCAGCGGCACAGGGGTCAACAAAGACCAGGAGGAGAACGGCTACGCGTACATTAAGAAACAGTGTATGCACTGCGTCGATCCGAACTGTGTCTCTGTGTGCCCGGTCTCTGCACTGAAAAAAGATCCGAAAACCGGCATTGTCCATTACGACAAAGATGTGTGCACCGGCTGCCGTTACTGCATGGTCGCCTGTCCGTACAACGTGCCGAAGTACGACTACAACAACCCGTTTGGTGCGCTGCATAAGTGCGAGCTGTGCAACCAGAAAGGTGTGGAACGTCTCGATAAAGGCGGTCTACCTGGCTGCGTAGAAGTGTGCCCGGCGGGCGCGGTGATTTTCGGTACGCGTGAAGAGCTGATGGCGGAGGCGAAAAAACGTCTGGCGCTGAAGCCTGGCAGCGAATACCACTATCCGCGTCAGACGCTGAAATCTGGCGACACTTACCTGCATACGGTGCCGAAATATTATCCGCATCTGTACGGCGAGAAAGAGGGCGGCGGTACTCAGGTTCTGGTACTGACGGGTGTGCCTTATGAAAATCTCGACCTGCCGAAACTGGACGATCTTTCTACCGGTGCGCGTTCCGAAAATATTCAACACACCCTGTATAAAGGCATGATGCTACCACTGGCTGTGCTGGCGGGCTTAACCGTGCTGGTTCGTCGCAACACCAAAAACGACCATCACGACGGAGGAGACGATCATGAGTCATGATCCACAACCGCTGGGCGGCAAAATCATCAGTAAACCGGTCATGATTTTTGGACCGTTAATCGTCATCTGTATGCTCCTGATTGTGAAGCGTCTGGTGTTCGGTCTGGGCTCTGTCTCTGACCTGAACGGCGGCTTCCCGTGGGGCGTGTGGATCGCGTTTGACCTGCTGATTGGCACCGGCTTTGCCTGTGGCGGCTGGGCGCTGGCGTGGGCGGTATACGTCTTTAACCGTGGGCAATACCATCCGCTGGTGCGTCCGGCGCTGTTGGCGAGTCTGTTTGGTTACTCACTGGGTGGCTTGTCGATCACTATCGACGTGGGTCGCTACTGGAACCTGCCGTACTTCTACATTCCGGGTCACTTCAACGTGAACTCGGTACTGTTCGAGACGGCGGTCTGTATGACCATCTATATCGGCGTGATGGCACTGGAGTTTGCTCCGGCACTGTTTGAACGTCTGGGGTGGAAGGTGTCGCTACAGCGACTAAATAAGGTGATGTTCTTCATCATCGCGCTCGGTGCGCTGCTGCCGACCATGCACCAGTCTTCAATGGGGTCGCTGATGATCTCGGCGGGCTACAAGGTGCATCCGTTGTGGCAGAGCTATGAAATGTTGCCGCTGTTCTCGCTGCTGACGGCGTTCATCATGGGCTTCTCGATTGTCATCTTTGAAGGTTCGCTGGTGCAGGCGGGTCTGCGTGGCAACGGTCCGGATGAAAAGAGTCTGTTTGTTAAGCTGACCAACACCATCAGTGTGTTGCTGGCGATTTTCATCGTGCTGCGCTTTGGCGAGCTTATCTATCGCGACAAGCTGTCGTTAGCGTTTGCCGGTGACTTCTACTCCGTGATGTTCTGGATTGAAGTCCTGCTGATGCTCTTCCCGCTGGTCGTTCTGCGTGTGGCGAAGCTGCGTAATGATTCCCGCATGCTGTTCCTGTCAGCACTGAGCGCACTGTTAGGTTGTGCAACCTGGCGTCTGACCTATTCGCTGGTGGCATTCAACCCGGGCGGCGGTTACGCCTACTTCCCGACCTGGGAAGAACTGTTGATTTCTATTGGTTTTGTGGCTATTGAGATTTGCGCTTACATCGTACTCATTCGTCTACTGCCGATACTTCCTCCTTTAAAACAAAACGATCATAATCGTCATGAGGCGAGCAAAGCATGAGCCAGAGAATTACTATTGATCCGGTAACCCGTATTGAGGGGCATTTACGCATCGATTGCGAAATCGAAAATGGCGTCGTTTCGAAAGCATGGGCTTCCGGTACCATGTGGCGCGGCATGGAAGAGATCGTGAAAAACCGCGATCCGCGCGATGCATGGATGATTGTGCAACGTATCTGTGGCGTATGTACTACCACTCACGCGCTGTCTTCCGTTCGTGCGGCAGAAAGTGCGCTGAATATCGACGTTCCGGTTAACGCGCAATACATCCGTAACATCATTCTGGCTGCGCACACCACGCATGACCATATTGTTCATTTCTATCAGCTTTCGGCGCTGGACTGGGTGGACATCACTTCTGCACTGCAAGCTGACCCAACCAAAGCCTCCGAAATGCTGAAAGGCGTTTCGACCTGGCACCTGAACAGTCCGGAAGAGTTCACCAAAGTTCAGAACAAGATCAAAGATCTGGTTGCCAGCGGTCAGTTGGGTATTTTCGCTAATGGCTACTGGGGTCATCCGGCGATGAAACTGCCGCCGGAAGTGAACCTGATTGCGGTAGCGCACTACCTGCAAGCGTTGGAGTGCCAGCGTGACGCTAACCGCGTCGTGGCGCTGCTGGGCGGTAAAACGCCGCACATTCAGAACCTGGCGGTAGGTGGTGTCGCGAACCCGATCAACCTCGACGGTTTGGGCGTGCTGAACCTTGAGCGCCTGATGTACATCAAGTCTTTCATCGACAAACTGAGCGACTTTGTTGAGCAGGTTTATAAGGTTGATACCGCAGTTATTGCCGCGTTCTACCCGGAATGGCTGACACGCGGTAAAGGTGCGGTGAACTACCTGAGCGTGCCGGAATTCCCGACCGACAGTAAAAACGGCAGCTTCCTGTTCCCGGGCGGCTACATTGAGAATGCGGATCTGTCCTCGTATCGTCCGATCACTTCTCATTCCGATGAATACCTGATCAAAGGCATTCAGGAAAGCGCGAAGCACTCCTGGTATAAAGACGAAGCGCCGCAGGCACCGTGGGAAGGCACCACCATTCCGGCTTATGATGGTTGGTCTGACGACGGGAAATATTCCTGGGTGAAATCACCGACTTTCTACGGCAAAACGGTAGAAGTGGGGCCACTGGCTAATATGCTGGTGAAACTGGCGGCAGGTCGCGAATCTACCCAGAACAAACTGAATGAAATCGTTGCGATTTATCAGAAACTGACTGGCAACACGCTGGAAGTGGCACAGCTGCACTCCACGCTGGGCCGTATTATTGGTCGTACCGTTCACTGCTGTGAATTGCAGGATATCCTGCAAAACCAATACAGTGCACTGATCACCAATATCGGCAAAGGCGATCACACCACCTTTGTGAAGCCGAACATTCCGGCAACGGGTGAATTCAAAGGTGTTGGCTTCCTCGAAGCGCCGCGCGGTATGCTCTCTCACTGGATGGTTATTAAAGACGGTATCATCAGCAACTACCAGGCGGTTGTTCCATCAACCTGGAACTCTGGTCCGCGTAACTTCAATGATGACGTCGGTCCTTACGAGCAGTCGCTGGTGGGTACACCGGTTGCCGATCCGAATAAACCGCTGGAAGTGGTGCGTACCATTCACTCCTTTGACCCGTGCATGGCCTGTGCGGTACACGTAGTGGATGCTGACGGCAACGAAGTGGTTTCAGTGAAGGTTCTGTAATGCGTATTTTAGTCTTAGGGGTCGGCAATATTTTGCTGACCGATGAAGCCATCGGTGTGCGGATTGTCGAAGCGTTAGAGCAACGATACATTCTGCCGGATTATGTTGAGATCCTCGATGGCGGCACGGCGGGAATGGAGCTGCTTGGCGACATGGCAAATCGCGATCATTTGATTATTGCGGATGCCATTGTCTCGAAAAAGAACGCGCCGGGAACGATGATGATCCTGCGGGATGAAGAAGTTCCGGCGTTGTTTACCAACAAAATCTCTCCGCATCAGCTTGGCCTGGCCGACGTCTTGTCGGCCCTGCGCTTCACCGGCGAGTTTCCGAAAAAGCTGACCCTGGTCGGCGTGATCCCGGAATCGCTGGAGCCACACATCGGCTTAACGCCGACGGTTGAAGCAATGATTGAACCTGCGCTTGAGCAGGTTCTGGCTGCGCTGCGTGAATCTGGCGTGGAAGCCATCCCACGGGAGGCGATTCATGACTGAAGAGATAGCAGGTTTCCAGACCTCCCCGAAGGCGCAAGTACAGGCAGCGTTTGAAGAAATTGCCCGGCGTTCGATGCACGATCTCTCTTTTCTGCATCCTTCAATGCCGGTGTATGTTTCTGATTTTACGCTGTTCGAAGGTCAGTGGACGGGGTGTGTGATCACCCCGTGGATGCTGAGTGCAGTTATCTTCCCCGGCCCGGATCAACTCTGGCCGCTGCGCAAAGTGAGTGAAAAAATTGGTCTGCAACTGCCGTATGGCACTATGACCTTTACCGTTGGCGAACTGGACGGTGTTTCGCAATATCTCTCCTGTTCGCTGATGTCGCCGCTTTCGCACAGCATGTCGATTGAAGAGGGCCAACGCCTGACGGATGACTGCGCACGAATGATCCTTTCGCTGCCAGTCACGAATCCGGATGTACCACACGCAGGGCGTCGCGCCCTGCTGTTTGGTCGCAGGAGTGGCGAAAATGCATGAGTTGTCTCTTTGCCAGAGCGCCGTTGAAATTATCCAACGGCAGGCGGAGCAGCACGATGTTAAGCGCGTCACCGCCGTGTGGCTGGAAATTGGCGCGCTCTCCTGCGTTGAGGAGAGCGCCGTCCGTTTTAGTTTTGAAATTGTCTGCCACGGAACGGTGGCGCAAGGGTGCGATTTACATATCGTCTATAAACCCGCCCAGGCTTGGTGCTGGGATTGCAGCCAGGTGGTGGAGATTCATCAGCACGATGCGCAGTGTCCGCTCTGTCACGGCGAGCGGTTGCGTGTCGATACCGGCGATTCGCTGATCGTCAAAAGTATTGAAGTTGAATAACCGGAGTTAATAATGTGTATTGGCGTTCCAGGCCAGGTGCTGGCTGTCGGTGAAGATATTCACCAGCTTGCGCAGGTTGAAGTATGTGGTATCAAGCGCGATGTGAATATCGCCCTGATTTGTGAAGGTAACCCTGCCGATCTACTGGGCCAGTGGGTGCTGGTACACGTCGGATTTGCCATGAGCATCATCGACGAAGATGAAGCCAAAGCCACATTAGACGCACTGCGCCAAATGGATTACGACATTACCAGCGCGTGATGATTAGCTTTCGTAGGCCTGATAAGACGCGGCAGCGTCGCATCAGGCATTGTGCACGATTGCCGGATGCGGCGTGAACGCCTTATCCGGCCTGGATGGCTTGCTGCGACGAACACCAACCCTTACCCCTGACGCTTATCTTCCGTATTCGTCTCGAAATCACTGGCGTCATGGCGCTCATGCAACTGCTCATTCAGCGGTCCGTTGGTGCGGTTAACAATACGCCCACGTTTCACCGCCGGACGTTCGCCTACTTCTTTCGCCCAGCGTTGTACATGCTTATAACTGCCCGCATCAAGAAACTCAGCGGCATCATACACACCACCTAACACCACGTTGCCAAACCACGGCCAAATCGCCATATCCGCAATGGTGTACTCATCGCCCGCAACAAACTTATGCTGCGCCAGTTGCTTATCCAGCACGTCGAGCAGACGTTTGGCTTCCATGGTAAAGCGGTTGATGGCGTACTCAATCTTTACCGGTGCGTAATGGTAAAAGTGACCAAAACCACCGCCGAGGAACGGTGCCGCGCCCTGTAACCAGAACAGCCAGTTCATCGTTTCAGTACGCTTTGCCAAATCCTGCGGCAGGAAGTAGCCAAATTTCTCCGCCAGATAAAGCAGGATCGAACCAGATTCAAACACGCGGATCGGCGGATTATGCGTATGATCGCGCAGCGCCGGGATCTTCGAGTTTGGGTTCACTTCGACAAAGCCGCTGGAGAATTGATCGCCATCGCCAATACGAATCAGCCAGGCGTCGTACTCTGCACCAGTAACGCCCAGCGCCAGCAGCTCCTCAAGCATAATCGTTACTTTCTGACCGTTCGGCGTTCCCAGCGAATAAAGTTGCAATGGGTGTTTGCCAACGGGCAGCGTTTTTTCATGCGTCGGACCAGAAACCGGGCGATTGATATTGGCGAACGCGCCGCCAGCGGATTTATCCCACGTCCAGACTTTCGCGGGCTGATAAGTATTGTCTGTCATAGTGAGTTGCCTTCTGAGTGGTAGTGTTGAAGCAGTGTAGCAGGTCACTTGCTGTACAGAATGTGAATTTTTTAACCCTTTGCGCCAGCCGCTGCGATGAGGTGTATGATTAGTCTGACCTCTGTCCGGTTAATGTCGCTGAGCAGGTAATCAGAGCACAACAATTACGCCAACTGCTTAGGTTGTATTGTTAAAGGTAAAGTGATGAGCAAAGGAACGACCAGCCAGGATGCCCCGTTCGGGACATTATTGGGCTACGCCCCAGGTGGGGTAGCAATCTACTCTTCAGATTACAGTTCTCTCGATCCGCAGGAATACGAAGATGACGCCGTATTCCGTAGCTATATCGACGACGAATATATGGGCCACAAGTGGCAATGCGTTGAATTTGCTCGCCGTTTTCTCTTTCTGAATTACGGTGTGGTCTTTACTGACGTGGGTATGGCGTGGGAGATTTTCTCGCTGCGCTTCCTGCGAGAAGTGGTTAATGACAACATCCTGCCATTGCAGGCATTTCCTAACGGCTCGCCGCGTGCGCCGGTCGCGGGTGCGCTTCTTATCTGGGATAAAGGCGGTGAATTTAAAGACACTGGCCATGTCGCCATCATTACCCAATTGCATGGCAACAAAGTCCGTATTGCGGAACAGAACGTGATTCATTCCCCGTTGCCGCAAGGGCAACAGTGGACGCGCGAGCTGGAGATGGTGGTCGAAAACGGCTGCTATACCCTGAAAGACACTTTTGATGACACCACCATTCTGGGCTGGATGATCCAGACGGAAGATACTGAATACAGCTTACCGCAGCCGGAAATTGCAGGCGAGCTGCTGAAAATCAGCGGAGCGCGCCTGGAAAACAAAGGCCAGTTTGACGGTAAATGGCTGGATGAAAAAGATCCGCTGCAAAACGCCTATGTGCAGGCCAACGGTCAGGTGATCAATCAGGATCCTTATCATTACTACACCATTACCGAGAGTGCCGAGCAGGAGCTAATTAAAGCCACCAACGAGCTGCACCTGATGTATCTTCACGCAACCGACAAGGTGCTGAAAGATGACAACCTGCTGGCGCTGTTCGACATCCCGAAAATCCTCTGGCCACGTTTGCGTCTCTCCTGGCAGCGTCGCCGTCACCATATGATCACTGGTCGTATGGATTTCTGCATGGATGAGCGTGGCCTGAAGGTTTACGAGTACAACGCCGACTCCGCCTCCTGTCATACCGAAGCGGGCTTGATCCTCGAACGTTGGGCGGAGCAGGGCTATAAAGGCAACGGCTTCAATCCGGCGGAAGGGCTGATTAACGAATTGGCTGGTGCCTGGAAACACAGTCGTGCACGTCCGTTTGTCCATATCATGCAGGACAAAGATATCGAGGAAAACTATCACGCGCAGTTTATGGAGCAGGCGCTGCACCAGGCGGGCTTTGAAACGCGTATCTTGCGTGGATTGGATGAACTGGGCTGGGATGCTGCCGGGCAACTGATTGATGGGGAAGGGCGACTGGTTAACTGCGTGTGGAAAACCTGGGCGTGGGAAACCGCGTTTGATCAGATTCGTGAAGTTAGCGACCGTGAGTTTGCTGCGGTGCCAATCCGTACCGGTCATCCGCAAAACGAAGTGCGTCTTATCGACGTATTGCTGCGCCCGGAAGTGCTGGTCTTTGAGCCGCTGTGGACGGTGATCCCCGGCAACAAAGCGATTCTGCCGATCCTCTGGTCGCTGTTCCCGCACCATCGTTACCTGCTGGATACCGATTTCACTGTTAATGATGAACTGGTGAAAACAGGTTACGCAGTGAAACCGATCGCCGGTCGCTGTGGCAGCAATATCGACCTCGTCAGCCATCATGAAGAGGTGCTGGACAAAACCAGCGGTAAATTTGCCGAGCAGAAAAACATCTATCAGCAACTGTGGTGTTTGCCGAAAGTGGACGGTAAATACATTCAGGTATGTACCTTCACCGTTGGCGGCAACTACGGTGGGACGTGTTTGCGCGGTGATGAATCACTGGTCATCAAAAAAGAGAGTGATATTGAACCGTTAATTGTGGTGAAAAAGTAATACATGTTGTAGCAACCCCGTACTGATTATGAAGAATAATCAGTACGGGGATTAATCAAAATATTCAATATTTATATATTCCAATATTTATTCATTTCATATGTGAATATATTAACCAGTGGAATACCTGTGTTTTGATTATTTCTAAAGGTTTTGAATGAATGCTTATTGTCTGATACGCAAGAAATAACACGCTTTTTATCGTTAAAAAATGATATTTCACTTTGCCCATGCCGTTAAAGTCACTGATAATGCGTCCGTTCGTAAATTCAAAATGGCGTAATCTAATATATGCTAAATTTATTTGTTGGCCTTGATATATACACAGGGCTTTTGTTATTGCTTGCTCTGGCATTTGTGTTGTTCTACGAAGCAATCAATGGTTTTCATGACACGGCGAATGCGGTGGCAACCGTTATTTATACTCGTGCCATGCAACCACAACTTGCTGTGGTGATGGCGGCATTTTTTAACTTTTTTGGCGTGTTATTGGGCGGACTTAGCGTTGCCTATGCCATTGTCCATATGTTGCCAACCGATTTGTTGCTGAATATGGGGTCAACCCACGGCCTGGCGATGGTCTTTTCCATGCTGCTGGCGGCGATTATCTGGAACCTGGGAACGTGGTTCTTCGGTTTACCGGCCTCCAGTTCGCACACCTTGATTGGTGCGATTATCGGCATCGGTTTAACCAACGCGCTGTTAACCGGCTCATCGGTGATGGATGCGTTAAACCTGCGTGAAGTGACCAAAATTTTCTCCTCGCTGATTGTTTCCCCTATCGTCGGCCTGGTCATTGCGGGAGGCCTGATATTCCTGCTGCGACGCTACTGGAGCGGGACGAAAAAGCGTGACCGTATTCACCGCATTCCGGAAGATCGCAAAAAGAAAAAAGGCAAACGTAAACCGCCATTCTGGACGCGTATTGCGCTGATTGTTTCCGCTGCGGGCGTGGCGTTTTCGCACGGCGCGAACGACGGACAAAAAGGGATCGGCCTGGTAATGCTGGTACTGGTGGGGATTGCCCCTGCTGGCTTCGTCGTCAATATGAATGCGTCCGGCTATGAAATTACCCGTACCCGCGATGCCGTTACCAACTTCGAACACTACCTGCAACAGCATCCTGAACTGCCGCAGAAGTTGATTGCGATGGAACCTCCATTGCCTGCAGCATCGACTGATGGCACGCAAGTAACAGAGTTTCACTGTCATCCGGCAAATACCTTTGATGCTATTGCGCGCGTTAAAACGATGCTGCCAGGCAATATGGAAAGTTACGAGCCGTTAAGCGTGAGTCAGCGCAGCCAGCTGCGCCGCATTATGCTGTGCATCTCTGATACCTCCGCGAAGCTAGCGAAACTGCCAGGCGTCAGTAAAGAAGACCAGAACCTGCTGAAAAAACTTCGCAGCGATATGTTAAGCACCATTGAGTACGCTCCGGTGTGGATCATCATGGCGGTAGCACTGGCGCTCGGCATTGGCACCATGATTGGCTGGCGTCGTGTAGCGATGACCATCGGTGAGAAGATTGGTAAGCGCGGCATGACGTATGCGCAAGGCATGGCGGCACAAATGACGGCGGCAGTGTCTATCGGTCTTGCCAGTTATATTGGGATGCCCGTCTCCACAACACACGTCCTCTCGTCTGCAGTTGCAGGGACGATGGTGGTGGACGGCGGTGGGTTACAGCGTAAAACGGTAACCAGCATCCTGATGGCGTGGGTATTTACTTTACCGGCGGCAATTTTTCTTTCTGGTGGGCTGTACTGGATAGCATTGCAGTTGATTTAACCTTCCTGAAAATGCCCGGTCCTGGCGATCGGGCATTTCCATTTTTGACTAGTGATAACCACGCGCGGTCATAAAATCCGTAATCGCTTTTTCTGCATCAACCAACACCTGTTCCAGTGGCTGATTGGCATCGATATCAACCAGTTGTGCACCACGAAAGGTTAACTGTGGCGTTATGGCAATCTTCCTCGCCAGCGATTCCCGTTTATGGTCGGGTTTACGTGCACAGGCAACTTCAAGGTCAACATTGAGTTTGATGACCAGATCAGGCTTATGGCTCGCCATCCAGTGAAACGCTTTACGTTCCTGGCTTGCCAGCCATGAGACAAAACGACCACCTTCAACGTTAGGTGGGAACACCGTACCATCGTAAGCGCCAGGAATTTGGTCCTGAGGATAACGGTCGGTTAGAACAATTAACCCGCGACGACGACAGGCAAGCATATGACGAAAGCGCAGTAAGCGACGGGCGACAAACGCTGTAATTACCAGCGCCGGAACTGGTCCAGGCAATTTTTTTGCTGTTTTCACCTGATTTCGTTCAATTGTTTTATGTAAGGATTTTCCCATCAACGGTAATTTTGTCACTGCACGACCGACATTTCCGGCCTGTTTTCCTAAATGAACTCTTTCGGCAGCACCATATTTTTCGACAACGGTAATAAGATGTTCACACACCGTTGACTTGCCTGAACCATCGCTACCAATAACGGCAATTAATGGAGGTATTATTGACTGCATGAATATATCCTTAAATTTAAATATCCATCCAAAATATTTATTTGGTTAATATGTTTTTATGAAAGCGTAATTCAGGTCAATGTCACAATTAACCATTGTCACAATAAGGTTGAACGGATATTCTGAGCACGGACCACGTAATATTCAATACATTATTTGCTGCCGGGTTTTTCGTGAATCAACGTAATATGTCAATAATTAATTCCACGCCAGTGCGTGTTATTGCCATTGTAGGATGTGATGGTTCAGGTAAATCGACCCTCACGGCAAGCCTGGTAAATGAACTGGCATCAAGAATGCCAACAGAACACATTTATCTCGGGCAATCGTCCGGGCGAATTGGCGAATGGATTTCACAGCTACCTGTTATTGGCGCACCTTTTGGGCGTTATTTGCGAAGTAAAGCGGCACATGTGCACGAAAAGCCCTCAACACCGCCTGGCAATATTACTGCGCTGGTTATCTATCTGCTTTCCTGCTGGCGGGCGTACAAGTTTCGCAAAATGTTGTGTAAAAGCCAGCAAGGCTATCTGCTCATCACCGACCGCTACCCGCAGGTTGAAGTGCCGGGTTTCCGCTTTGATGGCCCGCAATTGGCAAAAACCACGGGCGGTAACGGTTGGATAAAAATGTTAAGGCAGCGCGAGCTGAAGCTGTACCAATGGATGGCGTCTTATTTGCCTGTATTGTTGATTCGTCTTGGCATTGATGAACAAACCGCGTTTGCGCGTAAACCTGACCACCAACTGGCAGCGTTACAGGAAAAAATCGCCGTTACGCCGCAACTGACATTTAATGGCGCCAGGATCCTTGAACTGGATGGTCGGCAACCCGCCGATGAAATTCTGCAAGCGTCACTACGCGCAATTCACGCCGCGCTTTCCTGATCACCAAAATGGATAGGGGATGATTTAACGAATGGACGCACTACAAACACAAACTGTTAATAGTACAACCGCGCCGCAGCCCAACTACATTCCGGGGCTGATTGCGGTGGTCGGGTGTGATGGCACCGGTAAATCCACACTGACCAATGACCTGGTGAAATCGCTGCAACAACACTGGCAAACCGAGCGGCGCTATCTGGGGCTGCTCTCGGGCGAAGACGGCGACAAAATCAAACGATTGCCGTTGGTTGGTGTCTGGCTCGAACGGCGACTGGCGGCCAAATCCTCGAAAACCCAAAGCATGAAAACCAAATCTCCAGCGCTATGGGCGGCGGTGATTATGTACTGCTTCTCGCTGCGAAGAATGGCGAATCTGCGCAAGGTTCAGCGACTGGCGCAAAGTGGCGTTCTGGTGGTCAGCGATCGCTTCCCGCAGGCTGAAATTTCGGGCTTTTATTATGACGGACCGGGGATTGGCGTCGAACGTGCGACCGGGAAAATCAGCAGGTTTCTGGCGCAGCGTGAACGGCGTTTATACCAAAAAATGGCGCAATACCGTCCTGAATTAATCATTCGCTTGGGGATTGATATTGATACTGCCATCTCCCGCAAGCCTGACCATGACTATGCCGAGCTGCAGGACAAAATCGGTGTTATGTCGACGATTGGCTATAACGGCACAAAAATTCTTGAGATTGATTCCAGAGCGCCTTACAGCGAGGTGCTGGAACAGGCACAGAAGGCGGTTTCTCTGGTTGCCATCGTTTCTGACCGCCGAAGTTTAACTTAAGGCTGGCGGGATACTTTTTACTATCAACGATAAGGTCAGGCTGAATTGGCGGGTTTTAACATCAAACATTGGTTTGCAGATGGCGCGTTTCGCACCATTATTCGCAATAGCGCCTGGTTAGGCTCCAGTAATGTTGTGAGCGCTTTGCTGGGGCTGTTGGCGCTCTCGTGTGCCGGTAAAGGGATGACGCCCGCCATGTTTGGCGTACTGGTGATTGTGCAATCGTACGCCAAGTCGATCAGCGATTTTATTAAGTTTCAGACATGGCAGCTGGTGGTTCAGTACGGAACACCAGCATTAACCAACAATAATCCGCAGCAATTCCGCAATGTCGTCTCATTTTCCTTCTCGCTGGATATCGTCAGCGGCGCGGTGGCGATTGTCGGCGGCATTGCCTTACTCCCTTTTCTTTCCCATTCATTAGGTCTGGATGACCAAAGCTTTTGGCTGGCAGCGCTGTATTGCACGCTCATTCCTTCAATGGCTTCCTCCACGCCGACCGGCATTCTGCGTGCGGTAGATCGCTTCGATCTAATTGCTGTACAGCAAGCGACGAAACCTTTTCTGCGCGCAGCGGGGAGCGTCGTAGCCTGGTATTTTGACTTTGGTTTTGCGGGTTTTGTTATTGCCTGGTACGTGTCGAATCTTGTTGGCGGCACCATGTACTGGTGGTTTGCCGCGCGCGAATTACGCCGCAGAAATATCCATAACGCCTTCAAATTGAATCTGTTTGAGTCTGCCCGACACATTAAAGGCGCGTGGAGTTTTGTCTGGTCAACCAACATTGCCCACTCCATCTGGGCGGCGCGTAACTCGTGCAGCACAGTGTTGGTGGGGATCGTGTTAGGACCCGCTGCTGCCGGGTTATTTAAAATCGCCATGACATTCTTCGATGCCGCCGGAACGCCAGCGGGTTTACTGGGCAAAAGTTTTTATCCAGAGGTGATGCGTTTAGATCCACGCACCATCAGACCGTGGTTGTTAGGCGTGAAGTCCGGTTTACTGGCGGGCGGAATCGGTATTCTGGTGGCGCTCGCGGTGTTTATCGTCGGCAAGCCGCTCATTTCGCTGGTGTTTGGCGTTAAGTATCTCGAAGCGTATGACCTGATTCAGGTGATGCTGGGCGCAATTGTGATTTCGATGCTGGGCTTCCCTCAGGAGTCATTGCTATTGATGGCGGGAAAACAGCGCGCTTTTCTCGTGGCGCAAACCATCGCCTCAATCGGCTACATCGTATTGCTGTTCATGTTCTGTCATCTGTTTGGCGTGCTGGGAGCAGCGTTTGCTTACTTCGGTGGGCAATGTCTGGATGTGGTGCTCTCGCTAATTCCGACCTTAAAGGCATTTTTTCAGCGCCATTCCTTGCTTTATAACTCAACCGGAGAGAAATCCTGATGATGAGAAAATATTTCCCGCTTGAGGCGAGCGAGCGTCTATTTGTTGCGATTGAAGAAGATGATGTTGTTGATGCACAGGTCAGTTTGCCGCCGACTATCGCACTAAGTTGTACCACCGAAATCATCCATGATAATTACGCGTTATGCCTGAAATTCTGGCTGGATGGTGTTAATCGTCAGGAGTTACTGCGTTTAATCCGCAAACAGGCGAAAGGCGATGAGCTGACGACAGACGAGCGCAAACAGTTTAAATACATGCGAGCGCGCTACAAGCATCTGCGTTTTGCGCAACGGCTGTATTTAAAGAAGCATCAGGCCGGATTTTTATTCGGCAAAACGACCGTTTTTCTTGGGCATTTTCAGGATGGCTTTCGTAACGGTAAGAAAAATATTGTGTCGTTTTACGGTAACCTGTTACGTGTTTATTTGAGCTCCCCTGTCTGGTGGCTGGTGAACTATTCATTGCGCCATAGCCAGTTAGAAACCGTGAACGGTTTTATCGCCTACCGCCAGAAGCAAATGTACATCCTGAAAGAGATTATTGCTAAACCGCAACTAACTGGCAGGGAATTTCATGATGTGCGAAAAATCATCAGCCAGCAGGTTTCTTATTACGACACCTTAAGATCGCTTGATCCTGAAAATAAAGAGGCGTTACTGATTTCCCGTTTTCTCGCCGCCATTAATGGTCTGATGGGGGATAAGCACGACGACATGGTGGCGGATGATATGGATAACCGTCGGTCATATGATGCACCGGTGGCGCTGGATAGCGATATTCGCCAGCGTTTAGAACTGCTTATTTCGCGTTTCCCACTATATCCGGAGCAATAATGCCATCTCGTTGGATTGTCGCTCTGATCATCGCACTCTTAGCGCCAGGCGCGGCGGCACACAATTTCGTCACTGGCAAAACGGTTACTCCTGTTTATATCCAGGAAGGCGGCGAGCTGCTTCTGAATAGCGACGACGAAATTCACTACCAAAAGTGGAACAGCACACAATTGACGGGAAAAGTCCGCATTATTCAGTATATCGCCGGACGTAAGTCTGCGAAGAAAAAGAACTCACTGTTAATTAAAGCGGTTGAAGCGGCAAACTTTTCGCAGGATCGTTTTCAGCCCACCACTATTGTGAACACCGATGATGCCATCTTTGGTACTGGCTATTTTGTCGTTGGCAAAATCGAAAAAAATAAACGCCGCTATCCGTGGGCGCAATTCGTTATTGACGGCAATGGTCTGGGACGCGTTGCCTGGCAATTGCCGGAGCAGAGTTCAACCATTCTGGTATTGAATAAAGCCGGGCGAATTCAGTGGGCAAAGGACGGCAGCCTGACACCGGAAGAGGTAGATCATGTCATTGCGCTGGCGCAGAAACTGATCAATGAATAAAAAATTCAAAGGATTGAGGGCGTTAGCGAGATGAAGCTGGTTGAACACTACATCATGCGTGGTACGCGCCGTCTGGTGCTGATTATCGTCGGTTTTCTGATCTTTATTTTCGCCAGCTACTCCGCACAGCGTTATCTGACCGAAGCGGCAAATGGGACATTAGCTCTTGATGTTGTGCTGGATATCGTTTTCTACAAAGTGCTGATTGCACTGGAGATGCTGTTACCTGTTGGACTATATGCTTCAGTTGGCGTGACGCTAGGGCAAATGTATACCGACTCGGAAATTACCGCTATCTCCGCGGCGGGGGGCAGTCCGGGACGTTTGTACAAAGCCGTTCTTTATCTGGCGATACCGTTAAGTATTTTTGTCACCCTTCTGTCGATGTATGGTCGTCCCTGGGCTTATGCGCAGATTTATCAACTGGAGCAACAGTCGCAGTCGGAGCTGGATGTTCGTCAGTTGCGGGCAAAGAAATTTAACACTAACGATAACGGACGAATGATCCTTTCGCAGACGGTTGATCAGGATAATAATCGCCTGACTGACGCGCTGATTTATACTTCTACTGCCAATCGAACCCGCATTTTCCGCGCCCGTTCGGTTGATGTGGTTGACCCATCACCCGAGAAACCGACCGTTATGTTGCATAACGGTACCGCCTATCTTCTCGATCATCAGGGGCGTGACGACAACGAACAGATCTACCGTAATCTGCAATTGCATCTCAATCCGCTGGATCAAAGCCCTAACGTCAAACGCAAAGCAAAATCGGTCACGGAGCTGGCACGCTCCGTCTTTCCAGCCGATCATGCCGAACTGCAATGGCGACAAAGCCGTGGCCTGACAGCATTGTTGATGGCGCTGCTGGCCATTTCATTAAGTCGGGTAAAACCGCGGCAGGGGCGATTTTCAACGCTATTGCCACTGACGTTGCTGTTTGTTGCCATTTTTTATGGCGGCGACGTCTGCCGTACGCTGGTGGCTAACGGCGCGATTCCCCTCATTCCTGGTTTGTGGTTAGTGCCCGGACTCATGCTAATGGGCCTGCTGATGCTGGTCGCACGCGACTTCTCTTTGCTGCAGAAATTTTCCCGATGAATGTTTTCAGTCGCTATTTAATCCGTCACCTCTTTCTCGGTTTTGCCGCCGCCGCAGGGCTATTGCTGCCGCTTTTTACCACCTTCAACCTGATTAACGAACTGGATGATGTCAGTCCGGGCGGTTATCGCTGGACTCAGGCAGTGCTGGTGGTGCTGATGACCTTACCGCGCACACTGGTCGAACTTTCGCCGTTTATCGCATTATTGGGAGGGATTGTCGGTCTCGGGCAGCTATCGAAAAACAGTGAGCTTACCGCCATTCGCAGCACGGGGTTTTCTATCTTCCGTATTGCACTGGTGGCGCTGGTTGCCGGGATACTGTGGACTGTTTCGTTAGGCGCGATAGATGAGTGGGGGGCGTCGCCATTGCAGCAACAGGCGCTGCAAATCAAATCGACCGCCACCGCGTTGGGGGAGGACGATGACATTACCGGCAATATGCTTTGGGCCAGGCGCGGTAATGAATTTGTGACGGTGAAATCGCTGAACGAGCAGGGCCAGCCTGTGGGCGTGGAGATTTTTCATTACCGCGATGATCTCTCGCTCGAATCCTACATTTATGCGCGCAGTGCCACCATTGAAGATGACAAAACGTGGATCCTGCATGGTGTGAATCATAAAAAATGGCTGAATGGCAAAGAAACGCAGGAAACATCTGATTATCTTGCCTGGCAATCGACCTTCACCAGTATGAATCTTGAAGAGTTATCGATGCCGGGGAATACTTTTTCTGTCCGTCAGCTTAATCATTACATCCATTATTTGCAGGAAACCGGGCAACCCAGCAGCGAATACCGCCTTGCACTGTGGGAAAAACTGGGGCAACCCATCTTGACCCTGGCGATGATTTTGCTGGCTGTGCCGTTTACCTTTAGTGCCCCGCGCTCGCCAGGGATGGGTAGCCGTCTCGCTGTAGGCGTCATCGTTGGCTTACTCACCTGGATCAGCTATCAAATCATGGTCAATCTGGGATTGTTATTTGCGTTGAGCGCACCTGTTACCGCGCTCGGTTTACCGGTAGCGTTTGTGCTGGTGGCGTTGAGCCTGGTGTATTGGCATGACAGACAACATTAAACCCGCCGTGGCGCAACACCACGGCGGGTTCACATTACTGCTTCTGAGTAGCAAATGCCTGAATGATGGCATCGATTTGCTCACGACTGTGGGCAGCGTTTACGCTACAGCGCAGCAGCGTGATGCCAGCAGGCGCGGCAGGTGGCAGGATAAGATTCACATAAACGCCCAGCGAAATAAGCTCGCGCCAGATGCGTAAACCTTCCTCTTTCGAACCGATTATTACTGGCACTACCGGGCTAATATGTGAACTTAACTTGTAACCCAGTTTTTGCAGACCATCATACAGATGGTTGGCGTTATCCATCAGCTTTTGCCGCAGCTCTGGTTGTGTGGCAATGGTTCTTAACGACGAGCGCACGGTCGCAATGCAGGACGGAGAAGGAGAGGCGGTAAAAATATACGGGCGGCTGCCGTAGCGCAGCACTTCCATCGCTTCCGAACCGACAGCAAAACCGCCAATCGAGGCCAGACTTTTACTGAAGGTGCCGACGATAATATCCACGTCGTCTTCAACGCCAACGGCTTCAACCAGTCCGCGCCCCGTTGCGCCTAACACGCCAAACGAATGTGCTTCATCGACAATTAAATATCCGCCGAGACGACGTTTGATATCAACAATTTCTGCCAGCGGCGCAACGTCACCGAGCATACTGTAGATGCCTTCAACGATAATAATCGCCTCTTTCGCCCGTTCACCGAGGCGGACCATGCGCCGTTCCAGATCGTTGACGTCATTATGGCGGAAACGAATAATCTCCGCGCCGCCGAGAGAACAGGCGTCATAAATACTGGCGTGGCTGTCGGCATCCAGTAACACCACGGCGTTATGGTCGGCAAGTGCGCTGATGACACCTAAATTAGCGGTATAACCGGTTGAAAAAACGATAGCGGTAGGGCGATTGAAAAACTCGGCAATCTCTTTCTCTAACGTCAGATGCGGTGCATAACTGCCGTTTGCCATACGAGAACCGGTGGTGCCAGTGCCTTGGGCCGCTAACGCTGCCTGACCTTCGCGGATAGCATCATGATTAAAGGTTAAACCGAGATAATTATTGGTCCCGGCCAGAATCACTTTTTTATTTCCGATCCGGCCTTCGGTGGCGGAATACACTTCATCAATACAGGTGCCAAATGGTGTTAACCCGTTGTCACTAAATTGCAGGCGCTCGCCAGCAAGGCGCGCATATTTATCGTATAGCCCCATTATTTAATCTCCAGCCATGGAAGTAGAGTTTCCATTAATTGCGCAGGGGTTTTGACATCCAGCAGAATATTAATAGGAATGGAAATATCGAATCTGTCTTCCAGCATCATTAAGAGATCCATCACTTTGATCGACTCCAGGCCAAGATCGTTGACGAGATCGCTGTCGGGCTTAATTTCCACACCGTTTTCGACCAAATCCTGTAAACAGGAAAGGATGTAATCCATTACTATTTCACGATTTACCATAGAAACGTTAACACACCTTTAAACAAGACAATCAAAATAGCCCGTTGCGTAATGCGTGTTCCAGGCTAATCCCGGGAAACCAATTAATATCTTCAGAAATACGGTTATTACTTGCCGACCAGTCGGCATGGGTTAATTCACGGATTTTCGAACGAGTCAGCATCGGTTCTTTACCCGCCAGACGGCTCAACGCGGTACTGATATCCGCAAGGCAGGTGAGTAGCGGCAGAGGAATACCGACCATCCGCACGGAACCACAGCGGACATCGGCAACAAGCTGTTGGACACGTTGCCAGTCATAGCCTCCGGCGACGCCATCGCATAATTCATAGGTTTGCGTCTGTACAGTTTCGGCGCTTAACCACTGACCCACTGCTTGCGCAAAATCGGTGACGTGCAGGAAAGAGAGCTGTGTCTCTGGCGTGCCAAGTCGTGGCAGCAGACCGCGCAGCATCCAGTCAAACAGCGGTTTTAACTCTTTATCGCCGGGACCATACACGGCTGTCGGGCGAAAAACGCCCAACGTAATTTCGTCAGCCATTGCAGTCAGCCGTTGTTCGGCGACGTGTTTGGAATTTGCGTACCAGGAGAGTTCGGGATGGCGCGCCGCCAGCGAAGAGATAAACAGAAAACGTTGGCAAAAGCCGCTCTCTTTTGCCGTTTGCATCAGGCGCAGGCTGCCGTCAACGTTGCAGCGGGTAAAAATCTCTTCTTTGTGCCCGCGCACTTGCCCGGCGCAATGGACCACCGCGCTGGCTCCGGTAACCAGTTCGCTAAGCGAATGTGTATCTTCCAGCGAACCGCGCACCCAAGTGAGATTATCATTGACGTGAGCGCGGGCAGTACGCGTCAATGCGCGAACGTGAAAGCCGCGGGCGAGCAGGTTATCAATAATATATTTACCGATAAACCCGGTAGCGCCCGTCACCGCGACAGTTTGATTCATGCCAGGGACTCCTGCACATGAAGACTGGCAGCATAAGCCTTCTGATAACGTTTTTTCGCTTCCGCACGGGCAGGCTTGCCGGAGGATGTTCGGGGAATACTGTGGGGCGGCAACAGATCGATATCCGCGGTAACGCCAAATTCGCTTTGGATCCGTGCTGCCAGCGCGTGGATAAGCTGCCCGCGACGTTCTTCATCGCTGATCCGACACTGGATCTGCAAAATGATTTTTTCTTGGGCGGTAATAAAAGCAATCGCATCGCCAGAATGAATTTCCGGTTCCTGTTCCGCAATATATTCAATATCCTGCGGCCAGATATTACGGCCACGAATAATAATCAGATCTTTAATGCGTCCGGTGACATACAGATAACCGTCCAGCAGATAACCGAGGTCGCCGGTGTCTAACCAGCCCGTCGCGGCAATCTCGTCTTGTGAAATCTGGTCGCCAAAGTAACCGCTCATCAGGCTAGGGCCGGAGATGCAAATATGGCCTACCACACGTTCCGCGACAGGTATACCTGCTTCATTGCGGATTTCAATGCCATGTTCCGGCAACGCTTTACCGCAGTTGACGAAAGTCGATACGGCGCGTGTTTCAGCATCCGGCGCGACGGCTTTGCCCTGATATTCGAGGATGTCGCGATCCACTTCGTTAACCACAACCCCGGAAGCTTCATCAGAGAAGCTGACAGCCAGCGCATTTTCTGCCAGTCCGTAGCACGGCATGAAAGTTTTATCGTCAAAGTTGACCTGACGGAAACATTCAGCGAATTGATGGAGTTGTTCTGCGGAGATGGGTTCTGCACCAATACCAGCGACGCGCCAGCAGGAAAGATCCAGTTCAGCGAGATCTTTTTCATTCACGCGGCGCTGGCACAATTCATAGCCAAACGGCGGCGCAACGGAAACGGTGCCGCGATTTTTACTGATCAATTTAAGCCATTGCAGAGGACGCATGGCAAAATCCTGAGTGCGCAAATAATCTACTGAGAGTTGCGTGGCGACGGGGGTCAGGAGAAAGCCGACCAGTCCCATATCATGGTAGAAAGGCAGCCAGGAGACGCAGCGGTCGCCAGGGCGTAATTTTATGCCATCGTGGCTTATAGCACGTAGATTAGCCATCACTTCGCGATGGGTGATAATGACGCCACGGGGAAAACGGGTGCTGCCGGAGGTGTACTGGAGGTAGGCGATATCGTTCGGAACTGGACGCTGGAGCGCAACATCGGCTTCCGGTAATGCCTTAAACCAGGCGTGGCTTAAAACATGTAATTCGGGGTTGTTGTTATGCGTCGCGGCATTGACCAGTGGCAACCACTCATCACCAGTGATAATGGCTGCGGGCTGGCAACTTGCCAGTAAACCCTGCAGCTTGGCGCTCCAGGAATCCCGCTGACCGACGCCCATGGGAATCGCCAACGGGACGGCGACTAAGCCGGCATACTGGCAGGCAAAAAAAGCCTCTACGAACCCGCTACTGGTTTCGGCAATCAGTGCCACGCGATCGCCTTTTTTCAGGTTTAGCGATAACAACCGCTTCGCACCAGCTTCGGCACGCGCTTTTAACGTCTGATATTCCAGTTGATCTTCAAGTTGGCAACGTCTGTCATAAAAATTCATTCCAGCGCTACTCAGAGCGGCATAGTCCAAAGCATCAACCAGCGTTGGAAAATCGGCATAGCGCATAGGTAGGGAATGCGTAAAGATTTTATTAGACATATACACCACGAAAAAATTGGATATCAAAAATAAAATGACAATAATGCGGTGGATTATATAGGCATAAAAGATAAATGAGATAGTATTTTCATCAGTGTGAAAATGAACATTGATTTAAATAATGAATTTGAGTTTTTTGTTTTTATTGTGAATGATATTTAATTTATGAATATATTAAGAAGGAGCCTTGTCCGGTCGCCTTAAATCGACAAAAGGCATTGTGGCGCTTCTGTGTAGTCTCTGACCTTATCGTAATCATTAATAAATACTATTTATTCGTCGTTTGTATTCATTGGGTTGATTATTAAGGTGCCGTTCGTTGCTGTTGCAACCTGTTTGTCACCGTTAATTATTTGTTACCCACAGAACTATGGAATGCGATCTGCTGATGATTAAAATTGAAAAAGTAATTAATAAAAATGACCTTAAGGCATTTATCGCTTTTCCGTCATCACTTTATCCCGACGATCCAAACTGGATACCCCCTTTATTCATTGAACGCAACGAGCATTTGTCTGCGAAAAATCCGGGGACGGACCATATCATCTGGCAGGCGTGGGTGGCAAAAAAAGCGGGGCAGATAGTTGGGCGTATTACCGCGCAAATAGATACCTTGCACCGCGAGCGTTACGGCAAAGATACCGGTCATTTCGGCATGATTGACGCCATTGATGATCCGCAGGTTTTTGCCGCGTTGTTTGGCGCAGCGGAAGCGTGGTTGAAGTCACAAGGTGCAAGTAAGATCAGCGGTCCTTTCAGCCTGAATATCAATCAGGAAAGCGGATTACTGATTGAAGGTTTCGATACACCACCCAGTGCGATGATGCCACACGGTAAACCGTGGTATGCCGCGCATATTGAACAACTGGGTTATCACAAAGGCATTGATTTACTGGCGTGGTGGATGCAGCGAACCGATCTCACTTTCTCTCCGGCGCTAAAAAAACTGATGGATCAGGTGCGCAAAAAAGTGACCATTCGCTGCATCAATCGCCAGCGGTTTGCCGAAGAGATGCAGATCCTGCGTGAGATTTTCAATTCTGGCTGGCAGCACAACTGGGGATTTGTGCCGTTTACCGAACATGAATTCGCGACCATGGGCGATCAACTTAAATATCTGGTGCCGGACGATATGATCTACATCGCTGAGATTGATTCTGCACCCTGCGCGTTTATTGTCGGCTTGCCAAACATCAACGAGGCGATTGCCGATCTGAACGGATCGCTCTTTCCCTTCGGCTGGGCAAAATTGCTGTGGCGTTTAAAAGTCAGCGGTGTGCGAACTGCGCGAGTACCGCTGATGGGCGTGCGGGACGAGTATCAGTTCAGCCGCATCGGCCCGGTGATTGCGTTGTTATTGATTGAAGCCTTACGCGATCCGTTTGCCCGCCGGAAGATCGATGCGCTGGAGATGTCATGGATCCTCGAAACCAATACAGGCATGAATAACATGCTGGAACGCATTGGGGCAGAGCCGTACAAGCGTTACCGATTGTATGAAAGGCAGATTTAATACCAGATCCTGTTAAGCGCAGGGGCGATCCCTCGCCCCTCGGGGAAAGGGTTAGGGTGAGGGTGAAAACTCGGCTCACATTCCCACCTTGTTCATCTCCAGCGGCACCGCCGAGCGAATCAAATGGTGGCCTTCCAGCTCGATATCGTGGAGATTCTTTTTCACGGTCCGCACATGATCGCGTGCTGCGCGCTGGGCGACGTGCGGCAGCCGCTGCAACACCGCGTTGTAGATCCGCGCATGCTGGCGATCGATCTGCTTTTTTTGCTGTGGTCGATGGTAGAGATTATTTACGCTGGCAAACACTGAATTAAACATCAGATCGGTCAATGATTGCAGCGTAAACACCAACACCTGATTGTGAGAAGCCTGACAAATGGCGAGATGGAAAGCGTGATCCAACTGCGCATGTTCGATCAGCGAAATCTCTTTGTTGTTCTCACTGGCGGCGAGCATTTTTTCATAACAGCGGGTTATCACAACAAAATCAGCCTGGGTTCCCAGCGTTGCCGCCAGCCTTGCCGATTCACCCTCCAGCAATGCGCGAACGTCGAGCAGATCGTACAGCGTTCGCGGCTGCGTACTGAACAGATGGATCAGCGGGCTGGTGTCCTGCACCCGATTAAGCCGTGCGACACGAGAATCGCGACCCTGCGCCGTTTCAATAATCCCGCGCCCGCGCAGCACGGTCAGCCCTTCACGCAGTGCGGAGCGTGAGAAGCCGAGCTTTTCACACAGTCGACGTTCCGAGGGAAGCGGCTGACCGACCTTCAGTACGCCGTCGATAATTAACCGTTCGATACTCTCTGCAACCACTTCGCAAATAGGGCGACGTTCATCTTTCATTCCCGGACCTCGTGCACAGGTAGGACCAATTTTTCTGTTCTTAACTCGCAAAACACGCACATCACGCAAGTGATTATGTTACATCAATTTAACATTAAGTTAACCAAGACAAGGTCACAGAGCTGGAAAAAAAATGGTCTGACCGGTAGCTAAAGAGATAGACGAAAACGAAAAGCCCGCTTAATAACTGTTCACAGAAGCAGCGCGAAAAAATCAGCTGCCACACAACACAACAAAGCGAACCCTACTCATGAGCATCTTGTACGAAGAGCGTCTTGATGGCGCTTTACCCGATGTCGACCGCACATCGGTACTGATGGCACTGCGTGAGCATGTCCCTGGACTGGAGATCCTGCATACCGATGAGGAGATCATTCCTTACGAGTGTGACGGGTTGAGCGCGTATCGCACGCGTCCATTACTGGTTGTTCTGCCTAAGCAGATGGAACAGGTGACGGCGATTCTGGCTGTCTGCCACCGCCTGCGTGTACCGGTGGTGACCCGTGGTGCAGGCACCGGGCTTTCTGGTGGCGCGCTGCCGCTGGAAAAAGGTGTGTTGTTGGTGATGGCGCGCTTTAAAGAGATCCTCGACATTAACCCCGTTGGTCGCCGTGCGCGCGTGCAGCCGGGCGTGCGTAACCTGGCGATCTCCCAGGCCGTTGCGCCGCATAATCTCTATTACGCGCCGGATCCGTCCTCACAAATCGCCTGTTCGATTGGCGGCAATGTGGCGGAAAATGCCGGTGGCGTTCACTGCCTGAAATATGGTCTAACCGTACATAACCTGCTGAAAATTGAAGTGCAAACGCTGGACGGCGAGGCGCTGACGCTGGGATCGGACGCGCTGGATTCGCCTGGTTTTGACCTGCTGGCGCTGTTTACCGGATCGGAAGGTATGCTCGGCGTGACCACCGAAGTGACGGTAAAACTGCTGCCGAAGCCGCCCGTGGCGCGGGTGCTGTTAGCCAGCTTTGACTCGGTAGAAAAAGCCGGACTTGCGGTTGGTGACATCATCGCCAATGGCATTATCCCCGGCGGGCTGGAGATGATGGATAACCTGTCGATCCGCGCGGCAGAAGATTTTATACATGCCGGTTATCCCGTCGATGCCGAAGCGATTTTATTGTGCGAGCTGGACGGCGTGGAGTCTGACGTACAGGAAGACTGCGAGCGAGTTAACGACATCTTGTTGAAAGCGGGCGCGACTGACGTCCGTCTGGCACAGGACGAAGCAGAGCGCGTACGTTTCTGGGCCGGCCGCAAGAATGCCTTCCCGGCAGTGGGGCGCATTTCCCCGGATTACTACTGCATGGATGGCACCATCCCGCGCCGCGCCCTGCCTGGCGTACTGGAAGGCATTGCCCGTTTATCGCAGCAATATGATTTACGCGTTGCCAACGTCTTTCATGCCGGAGACGGCAACATGCACCCGTTAATCCTTTTCGATGCCAACGAACCCGGTGAATTTGCCCGCGCGGAAGAACTGGGCGGGAAGATCCTCGAACTCTGCGTTGAAGTTGGCGGCAGCATCAGTGGGGAACATGGCATCGGGCGCGAAAAAATCAATCAAATGTGCGCCCAGTTCAACAGCGATGAAATCACGACCTTCCATGCGGTCAAGGCGGCGTTTGACCCCGATGGTTTGCTGAACCCAGGAAAAAACATTCCCACGCTACACCGCTGTGCTGAATTTGGTGCCATGCATGTGCATCACGGTCATTTACCTTTCCCTGAACTGGAGCGTTTCTGATGCTACGCGAGTGTGATTACAGCCAGGCGCTGTTGGAGCAGGTGAATCAGGCGATTAGCGATAAAACGCCGCTGGTGATTCAGGGCAGCAATAGCAAAGCCTTTTTAGGTCGTCCTGTCACCGGGCAAACGCTGGATGTGCGTTGTCATCGCGGCATTGTTAATTACGACCCGACCGAGCTGGTGATAACCGCTCGTGCCGGAACGCCGCTGGTGGCGATTGAAGCGGCGCTGGAGAGCGCCGGGCAAATGCTCCCCTGCGAGCCGCCACATTATGGTGAAGAAGCCACCTGGGGCGGGATGGTCGCCTGCGGGCTGGCGGGGCCGCGTCGCCCGTGGAGCGGTTCGGTCCGCGATTTTGTCCTCGGCACGCGCATCATTACCGGCACTGGAAAACATCTGCGTTTTGGTGGCGAAGTGATGAAAAACGTTGCCGGATACGATCTCTCGCGATTAATGGCCGGAAGCTACGGTTGTCTTGGCGTGCTCACTGAAATCTCGATGAAAGTGTTACCGCGACCGCGCGCCTCCCTGAGCCTGCGTCGGGAAATCAGCCTGCAAGAAGCCATGAATGAAATCGCCCTGTGGCAACTCCAGCCGCTACCCATTAGTGGCTTATGTTACTTCGACAATGCGTTGTGGATCCGCCTTGAGGGCGGCGAAGGATCGGTAAAAGCAGCGCGTGAACTGCTGGGGGGCGAAGAGGTTGCGGGTCAGTTCTGGCAGCAATTGCGTGAACAACAACTGCCGTTCTTCTCGTTACCAGGTACCTTATGGCGCATTTCCTTACCCAGCGATGCGCCGATGATAGATTTACCCGGCGAGCAACTGATCGACTGGGGCGGGGCGCTACGCTGGCTGAAATCGACAGCCGATGACAATCAAATCCATCGCATCGCCCGCAACGCGGGCGGTCATGCGACCCGCTTTAGTGCCGGAGATGGTGGCTTTGCCCCGCTACCGGCTCCTTTATTCCGCTATCACCAGCAGCTTAAACAGCAGCTCGACCCTTGCGGCGTGTTTAACCCCGGTCGCATGTACGCGGAACTTTGAGGAGCAGGCTATGCAAACCCAATTAACTGAAGAGATGCGGCAGAACGCGCGCGCGCTGGAAGCCGACAGCATCCTGCGCGCCTGTGTTCACTGCGGATTTTGTACCGCAACCTGCCCAACCTATCAGCTTCTGGGCGATGAACTGGACGGGCCGCGCGGGCGCATCTATCTGATTAAACAGGTGCTGGAAGGCAACGACGTCACGCTTAAAACACAGGAGCATCTCGATCGCTGTCTCACTTGCCGCAATTGTGAAACCACCTGTCCTTCTGGTGTGCGCTATCACAATTTGCTGGATATCGGGCGTGATATTGTCGAGCAGAAAGTGAAACGCCCACTGCCGGAGCGAATGCTGCGCGAAGGATTGCGCCAGGTAGTGCCGCGTCCGGCGGTCTTCCGTGCGCTGACGCAGGTAGGACTGGTGCTGCGACCGTTTCTGCCGGAACAGGTCAGAGCAAAACTGCCCGCCGAAACGGTGAAAGCTAAACCGCGACCACCGCTGCGCCATAAGCGTCGGGTTTTAATGCTGGAAGGCTGCGCCCAGCCTACGCTTTCGCCCAACACCAACGCGGCAACCGCGCGAGTGCTGGATCGTCTGGGGATCAGCGTCATGCCAGCTAACGAAGCAGGCTGTTGTGGCGCGGTGGACTATCATCTTAATGCGCAAGAGAAAGGGCTGGCGCGGGCGCGAAATAATATTGATGCCTGGTGGCCCGCGATTGAAGCAGGTGTCGAGGCAATTTTGCAAACCGCCAGCGGTTGTGGCGCGTTCGTTAAAGAGTATGGGCAGATGCTGAAAAACGATGCGTTATATGCCGATAAAGCGCGTCAGGTCAGTGAGCTGGCGGTCGATTTAGTCGAACTTCTGCGCGAGGAACCGCTGGAAAAACTGGCAATTCGCGGCGATAAAAAACTGGCCTTCCACTGCCCGTGTACCCTACAACATGCGCAAAAGCTGAACGGCGAAGTGGAAAAAGTGTTGCTTCGTCTTGGATTTACCTTAACGGACGTTCCCGACAGCCATCTGTGCTGCGGGTCGGCGGGAACATATGCGTTAACGCATCCCGATCTGGCGCGCCAGCTGCGGGATAACAAAATGAATGCGCTGGAAAGCGGCAAACCGGAAATGATCGTCACCGCCAACATTGGTTGCCAGACGCATCTGGCGAGCGCCGGTCATACCTCTGTGCGTCACTGGATTGAAATTGTAGAACAAGCCCTTGATAAGGAATAACAAAATGAAAACTAAAGTCATTCTTAGCCAGCAAATGGCGAGTGCAATTATTGCCGCAGGTCAGGAAGAGGCGCAGAAAAATAACTGGTCTGTTTCCATTGCTGTTGCTGATGACGGCGGTCATCTGCTGGCGTTAAGCCGCATGGACGATTGCGCGCCGATTGCGGCTTACATCTCCCAGGAGAAAGCGCGTACCGCCGCGCTGGGGCGTCGTGAAACTAAGGGCTATGAAGAGATGGTGAACAACGGACGTACCGCGTTCGTGACTGCGCCGTTACTGACGTCGCTAGAAGGTGGCGTACCGGTTGTTGTGGATGGGCAAATTATTGGTGCCGTGGGCGTTTCTGGTTTAACCGGAGCACAGGATGCGCAGGTCGCGAAAGCGGCAGCAGCGGTGTTGGCGAAATAAGCGAAAACGAGGAGATAAACAATGAGTCAAACCATAACCCAGGGCCGTTTACGCATTGACGCCAACTTTAAACGTTTTGTCGATGAAGAAGTTTTACCGGGCGTGGAGCTGGACGTTGCGGCGTTCTGGCGCAATTTTGATGAGATCGTTCACGATCTGGCACCAGAAAATCGTCAGTTGCTGGCAGAACGCGATCGCATTCAGGCGGCGCTTGATGAGTGGCATCGCAGCAATCCGGGGCCGGTTAAAGATAAAGAGGCCTATAAATCTTTCCTGCGTGAACTGGGCTACCTGGTGCTACAACCGGAGCGCGTGACGGTGGAAACCACGGGCATTGACAGCGAAATCACCAGCCAGGCGGGGCCACAGCTGGTGGTTCCGGCAATGAACGCCCGCTACGCGCTGAACGCGGCGAACGCTCGCTGGGGCTCACTGTACGATGCGTTATACGGCAGCGACATCATCCCGCAGGAAGGGGCGATGGTCAGCGGCTACGATCCGCAACGCGGTGAGCAGGTTATCGCCTGGGTTCGGCGTTTCCTCGATGAATCACTACCGCTGGAAAACGGCAGCTATCAGGATGTGGTGGCGTTTAAGGTGGTCGATAAACAATTACGCATCCAGTTGAAAAATGGTAAAGAAACCACGTTACGTACCCCGGCGCAGTTTGTCGGTTACCGTGGCGATGCCGCTGCGCCGACCTGCATTTTGCTGAAAAATAACGGTCTGCATATTGAACTGCAAATTGATGCCAACGGGCGGATTGGCAAAGACGATCCGGCGCATATCAACGATGTTATCGTCGAAGCGGCCATCAGTACCATTCTCGACTGCGAAGATTCGGTCGCGGCGGTTGATGCGGAAGATAAAATCCTGCTGTACCGCAACCTGCTGGGCCTGATGCAGGGGACTCTGCAAGAGAAAATGGAAAAAAACGGTCGGCAAATCGTGCGTAAACTGAATGACGATCGTCATTACACCGCCGCCGATGGCTCTGAAATTTCTCTGCACGGACGCTCGCTGCTGTTTATCCGCAACGTGGGTCATTTGATGACTATTCCTGTGATTTGGGACAGCGAAGGCAATGAAATCCCGGAAGGCATTCTTGATGGCGTCATGACTGGCGCGATTGCCCTCTATGATTTAAAAGTGCAGAAAAACTCGCGCACTGGCAGCGTCTATATTGTGAAACCGAAAATGCACGGTCCGCAGGAAGTGGCGTTCGCCAACAAACTGTTTACCCGCATTGAGACAATGCTCGGTATGGCACCGAATACCCTGAAAATGGGCATTATGGATGAAGAACGCCGGACCTCGCTGAACTTGCGTAGCTGTATCGCTCAGGCGCGTAACCGCGTGGCGTTCATCAATACCGGTTTCCTCGACCGTACCGGCGATGAAATGCATTCGGTGATGGAAGCTGGCCCGATGCTGCGTAAAAACCAGATGAAATCGACGCCGTGGATCAAAGCCTACGAACGTAATAACGTGCTTTCCGGTCTGTTCTGTGGGCTGCGCGGTAAAGCGCAAATCGGTAAAGGCATGTGGGCAATGCCGGACCTGATGGCAGACATGTACAGCCAGAAGGGCGACCAACTGCGTGCCGGGGCAAACACAGCCTGGGTTCCGTCACCAACCGCTGCTACGCTCCATGCGCTGCACTACCACCAAACCAACGTACAGAGCGTGCAGGCCAACATTGCCCAGAGCGAGTTCAATGCTGAATTTGAACCGCTGCTGGACGATCTGCTGACTATTCCGGTGGCTGAAAACGCTAACTGGTCGGTGGAAGAGATCCAACAAGAGCTGGATAACAACGTGCAGGGGATTCTGGGGTACGTGGTGCGTTGGGTGGAGCAGGGGATTGGTTGTTCAAAAGTGCCGGATATTCACAACGTGGCGTTGATGGAAGACCGTGCAACGTTGCGTATCTCCAGCCAGCATATCGCCAACTGGTTACGTCACGGTATTCTGACCAAAGAACAGGTGCAGGCGTCGCTGGAGAATATGGCGAAAGTGGTTGATCAGCAAAACGCTGGCGATTCGGCTTATCGTCCGATGGCGGGGAATTTCGCTAACTCGTGTGCTTTTAAAGCTGCCAGCGATTTAATCTTCCTCGGCGTGAAACAGCCAAACGGCTATACCGAACCGTTATTACACGCCTGGCGTTTACGCGAAAAAGAAAGTCATTAATAGCGTCAAAAAAGCCCCGGCAAGTTTTATTGTCGGGGCTATGATAGTAACTGCGGTAGTACATTTATCCCGGAAATAACCGGAGCGATTATCAGGGTTTAACAATATTAAATACCCGTAGCGCATTACTAGCGGGCCTAAAACAACAATATGGACATCTTAACGATATTCTGCGCCTGCGTGTGCGGAACAGAAACCCTTACCCGATATACTTGTTATGCCAGAGGTAGCAATTGCGTTAGCAGCGTACTGTTGCTGTAAAGTATAACGCCTATATTTTACAGTTCAGTCCTCTTTTGCTTATTACAACCTTAAGTATATCAAGCATATAAAGATAATAAGAGACTGAACAATATGGTTACCTGGACCCAAATGTATATGCCGATGGGAGGACTGGGGCTATCCGCTCTGGTCGCCCTGATCCCGATAATATTCTTCTTCGTTGCACTCGCGGTATTACGTCTGAAAGGACATGTCGCTGGAGCAATAACCCTTATATTATCTATCCTGATTGCGATATTCGCCTTTAAAATGCCGATTGATATGGCATTTGCTGCTGCGGGCTATGGCTTTATTTATGGATTATGGCCTATTGCGTGGATTATTGTCGCGGCGGTGTTCCTCTATAAATTAACCGTTGCCAGCGGCCAGTTCGATATTATCCGCAGCTCGGTTATCTCCATCACCGACGATCAGCGTTTGCAGGTGTTACTGATTGGTTTCTCCTTTGGCGCGTTGCTGGAAGGGGCGGCTGGCTTTGGTGCGCCGGTGGCGATTACCGGTGCGCTGCTGGTGGGCCTGGGCTTCAAACCGTTATACGCGGCGGGGCTGTGTCTGATTGCCAACACTGCGCCGGTGGCGTTTGGTGCGTTGGGCGTGCCGATTCTGGTCGCCGGTCAGGTAACGGGAATCGATCCGTTCCACATTGGCGCAATGGCGGGACGTCAGTTACCGTTCCTGTCGGTTCTTGTGCCGTTCTGGCTGGTAGCAATGATGGACGGCTGGAAAGGGGTGAAAGAGACGTGGCCAGCGGCGCTGGTTGCTGGGGGAAGCTTCGCTGTCACGCAGTTCTTTACCTCTAACTATATTGGTCCGGAACTGCCGGATATTACTTCGGCGCTGGTGAGTATCGTCTCACTCGCTTTATTCCTTAAAGTCTGGCGGCCGAAAAATACCGAAACGGCAATCAGCATGGGACAATCCGCAGGTGCGATGGTGGTGAATAAACCATCTTCTGGCGGTCCCGTGCCTTCAGAATATAGTCTGGGGCAAATCATTCGTGCGTGGTCACCGTTTTTAATCTTAACGGTGCTGGTCACCATCTGGACCATGAAGCCGTTTAAAGCGTTATTTGCTCCGGGCGGCGCGTTTTATTCACTGGTGATTAATTTCCAGATCCCTCATTTGCATCAACAAGTGTTGAAAGCGGCACCCATTGTCGCCCAACCAACGCCAATGGATGCGGTGTTTAAATTCGACCCTCTCTCGGCTGGCGGCACCGCTATTTTTATTGCGGCGATTATCTCTATCTTCATCCTCGGCGTGGGCATCAAGAAAGGGATTGGCGTCTTTGCCGAAACGCTAATTAGTCTGAAGTGGCCGATATTGTCGATTGGCATGGTGCTGGCGTTCGCCTTCGTCACCAACTATTCCGGTATGTCCACCACGCTGGCGCTGGTACTGGCAGGTACAGGCGTGATGTTCCCGTTTTTCTCACCGTTTCTCGGCTGGCTGGGCGTATTCCTTACCGGCTCGGACACCTCCTCTAACGCCCTGTTTGGTTCACTGCAATCGACCACGGCGCAGCAAATCAACGTCTCTGACACTCTGCTGGTGGCAGCAAATACCAGCGGCGGCGTAACTGGCAAGATGATCTCCCCGCAATCTATCGCCGTGGCCTGCGCCGCGACGGGAATGGTGGGCCGAGAATCTGAACTGTTCCGCTACACCGTGAAGCACAGTCTGATCTTTGCCAGTGTGATCGGCATTATCACGCTGTTGCAGGCGTATGTGTTTACCGGGATGTTAGTTTCGTAAGTCAATAAAGCCGGATGATCGTTAATATCATCCGGCTTCATTTACATTACTCTGTCTTATTAATGGAAAATTATTTCCCGCTTTATTATCCATGTAACAATAATGTTTCGCGTTCAGATAACATGCTAAATAATTAAGAGCGTGAGAACATCTATTATTTATCACGCAAAACAAGTCAGTATTAATTATGTTCGCTTGATGAGCAAACACCGTTCTATCTGTTGCTTTTGCAATCTTAATCGTTAAAACTACCAACAAATTTATATAGTTACGTTGTGAAAGGTTGTTAATTTTTTGTTTATTGAAATTTCGTAAAAATAACCAGCCAGACATCGAATAGGGGTTATTCTTATAAATTTCACCTGTTTTTCTATCAATGATGCCGTTTTCTTAAGAATGGAGGAAGTTATTAAAGAAGATAAAGCATAAAACTATTTCCCCGGTTACGAATCTTTTAACTTTGTTTTGTCACTTGCGTTATTAATGAATAAGAAATTTAAATATAAGAAATCGCTTTTAGCGGCTATTTTGAGTGCAACCCTGTTAGCCGGTTGTGATGGCGGTGGCTCCGGATCTTCCTCCGATACGCCGCCTGTAGATTCTGGAACAGGGTCTTTGCCGGAAGTGAAACCTGATCCAACACCAAACCCGGAGCCGACGCCTGAGCCAACGCCGGACCCAGAACCTACGCCGGAACCGACACCTGATCCTGAGCCAACACCAGAACCGGAGCCAGAACCTGTTCCTACGAAAACGGGTTATCTGACCCTGGGCGGAAGCCAGCGGATAACTGGTGCTACTTGTAATGGTGAATCCAGCGATGGCTTTACCTTTACGCCAGGCGACAAAGTCACCTGTGTGGCAGGGAACAACACGACAATTGCTACCTTCGACACCCAGTCAGAAGCTGCGCGTAGCCTGCGTGCGGTTGAAAAAGTGTCGTTTAGTCTTGAGGACGCGCAAGAACTGGCAGCTTCCGATGACAAGAAAAGCAATGCGGTTTCGCTGGTAACGTCCAGTAACAGCTGTCCGGCGAATACAGAACAGGTTTGCCTGACGTTCTCCTCAGTGATCGAGAGTAAACGTTTCGACTCGCTGTATAAGCAAATCGATCTGGCACCGGAAGAGTTCAAAAAGCTGGTCAATGAAGAGGTGGAAAACAATGCCGCGACCGATAAAGCGCCATCCACTCATACTTCACCGGTTGTGCCCGTCACCACGCCGGGAACAAAACCGGATCTGAACGCTTCCTTCGTGTCGGCTAACGCGGAACAGTTTTATCAGTATCAACCCACTGAAATCATTCTCTCCGAAGGCCGACTGGTAGATAGCATGGGCAATGGTGTGGTTGGCGTAAATTACTACACCAGCTCAGGCCGTGGCGTAACTGGCGAAAACGGCAAATTCAATTTCAGCTGGGGCGAAACCATCTCCTTTGGTATCGACACCTTTGAACTGGGCTCAGTGCGCGGCAATAAGTCGACCATTGCGTTGACTGAACTGGGTGACGAAGTTCGCGGCGCGAATATTGATCAGCTTATTCATCGTTACTCCCAGGCCGGAAAAAATGATGAGCGTGAAGTGCCGGACGTAGTGCGCAAGGTCTTTGCCGAGTATCCCAACGTAATCAACGAGATTATCAATCTCTCGTTATCCAATGGCGAGGCGTTGAGCGAAGGCGATCAAACCTTTGAGCGGACAAACGAATTTCTTGAGCAGTTTGAATCCGGGCAGGCTAAAGAGATTGATACGGCGATTTGTGACTCCCTTGGGGGCTGCAACTCTCAGCGTTGGTTCTCGTTGACAGCACGCAATGTTAATGACGGCCAGATTCAGGGCGTTATTAACAAGCTGTGGGGTGTGGATACGAACTACAAATCTGTCAGCAAGTTCCATGTATTCCATGACTCTACCAACTTCTATGGCAGCACCGGTAATGCGCGCGGTCAGGCAGTGGTGAATATCTCCAACGCGGCATTCCCGATTCTGATGGCGCGTAATGATAAAAACTACTGGCTGGCCTTCGGCGAAAAACGCGCCTGGGATAAAAACGAGCTGGCGTACATTACGGAAGCGCCTTCTCTCGTTGAGCCGGAAAACGTTACGCGCGATACCGCCACCTTTAACCTGCCGTTTATTTCGCTGGGGCAAGTCGGTGAGGGCAAACTGATGGTTATCGGTAACCCGCACTACAACAGCATTTTGCGTTGTCCGAACGGTTACAGCTGGGAAGGCGGTGTTGATAAAAACGGTCAGTGTACGCGTAACAGTGATTCTAATTATATGAAGCACTTTATGCAGAACGTGTTGCGCTATCTGTCCGACGATAAATGGACGCCGGACGCGAAAGCCAGCATGACCGTAGGTACCAACCTGGATACTGTCTATTTCAAACGTCATGGTCAGGTTACAGGAAACAGCGCTGAGTTCGGCTTTCATCCGGATTTTGCGGGTATCTCTGTTGAGCATTTAAGTAGCTATGGCGATCTCGACCCGCAGGAAATGCCGCTGCTGATCCTCAACGGCTTTGAGTATGTGACTCAGGTTGGTAACGATCCTTATGCAATCCCGCTGCGAGCAGATACCAGCAAACCGAAGCTGACTCAGCAGGATGTGACCGATCTGATCGCCTATCTGAACAAAGGTGGATCGGTGCTGATCATGGAAAACGTGATGAGCAATCTTAAGGAAGAGAGCGCGTCTGGCTTTGTACGTCTGCTTGATGCCGCAGGTCTGTCGATGGCACTGAACAAGTCGGTAGTAAATAACGATCCGCAAGGGTATCCGAACCGCGTTCGTCAGCAGCGCGCAACGGGCATTTGGGTCTATGAACGTTATCCTGCCGTAGATGGTGCGCTGCCGTACACCATCGATAGTAAGACAGGGGAAGTTAAGTGGAAATATCAGGTAGAAAACAAACCTGATGACAAACCGAAGCTGGAAGTTGCCAGCTGGCTGGAAGATGTAGATGGCAAACAGGAAACGCGTTATGCCTTTATTGATGAGGCCGATCATAAAACAGAGGATTCTCTGAAGGCTGCGAAGGCAAAAATCTTTGAGAAGTTTCCTGGATTAAAGGAGTGTAAGGACCCAACTTACCACTACGAGGTCAACTGTCTGGAATATCGTCCTGGCACGGGGGTTCCGGTTACTGGTGGCATGTATGTTCCACAGTATACGCAACTAAGCCTTAACGCCGACACGGCAAAAGCGATGGTGCAGGCTGCGGATTTAGGCACCAACATTCAGCGTCTGTATCAGCATGAGCTCTACTTCCGGACCAATGGTCGCAAAGGTGAGCGTCTGAGCAGCGTCGATCTGGAACGTCTGTACCAGAACATGTCGGTCTGGCTGTGGAATAAAATTGAATATCGTTATGAAAACGACAAGGATGACGAGCTGGGCTTTAAAACGTTCACCGAGTTCCTGAACTGCTACGCCAACGATGCCTATACTGGCGGCACGCAGTGTTCTGATGAGCTGAAAAAATCGCTGGTCGATAACAACATGATCTACGGCGAGAAGAGCGTTAATAAAGCGGGCATGATGAACCCGAGCTATCCGCTCAACTATATGGAAAAACCGCTGACGCGCCTGATGCTGGGTCGTTCCTGGTGGGATCTGAACATCAAAGTTGATGTCGAGAAGTATCCGGGAGCGGTATCGGCAGAAGGTGAGAAGGTTACTGAAACCATCAGCCTGTACTCGAATCCGACCAAATGGTTTGCGGGTAACATGCAGTCTACTGGCCTGTGGGCTCCGGCTCAGAAAGAGGTCACCATTGAGTCTACTGCATCAGTTCCTGTGACTGTCACCGTGGCGCTGGCCGACGACCTTACCGGACGTGAGAAGCATGAAGTCGCTCTGAACCGTCCGCCAAAAGTGACGAAAACCTATGAGCTGAAAGCCAATGGTGAGATGAAGTTTACGGTTCCTTACGGTGGTCTGATTTATATCAAGGGCAACAGCCCACAGAATGAGTCAGCCGAATTCACCTTTACTGGTGTGGTGAAAGCGCCGTTCTATAAAGATGGCGCATGGAAAAACGCTCTGAACTCCCCTGCGCCGTTGGGCGAGCTGGAGTCAGACGCTTTCGTCTACACCACGCCGAAGAAGAACCTTGAGGCCAGCAATTTCACTGGTGGCGTAGCAGAATTCGCTAAAGATCTGGATACCTTTGCCAGCTCGATGAATGACTTCTACGGTCGTAATGATGAAGACGGTAAGCACCGGATGTTTACCTATAAAAACTTGACGGGGCACAAGCATCGTTTCACCAACGATGTGCAGATCTCCATCGGTGATGCGCACTCTGGTTATCCGGTAATGAACAGCAGCTTCTCGACGAACAGCACCACGCTGCCGACGACGCCGCTGAACGACTGGCTGATCTGGCACGAAGTTGGTCACAACGCTGCAGAAACGCCGCTGACTGTTCCTGGCGCAACTGAAGTAGCGAACAACGTGCTGGCGCTGTACATGCAGGATCGCTATCTCGGCAAGATGAACCGTGTCGCTGACGACATTACCGTCGCGCCGGAATATCTGGAGGAGAGCAACGGTCAGGCATGGGCGCGCGGCGGTGCGGGTGACCGTCTGCTGATGTACGCACAGCTGAAAGAGTGGGCAGAGAAAAACTTTGATATCAAGACGTGGTATCCAGATGGCAATCTGCCAGCGTTCTACAGCGAGCGTGAAGGGATGAAAGGCTGGAACCTGTTCCAGTTGATGCATCGTAAAGCACGCGGCGATGAGGTTGGCAAAACCAAGTTTGGCGAAAGAAATTACTGTGCCGAATCCAACGGTAACGCTGCCGACAAGCTGATGCTGTGTGCATCCTGGGTCGCCCAGACGGATCTTTCGGAGTTCTTTAAGAAATGGAATCCGGGCGCGAATGCTTACCAGTTGCCGGGAGCGAGCGAGATGAACTTCGAGGGCGGTGTGAGCCAGTCGGCTTACGAGACACTGGCGGCGCTTAATCTGCCGAAACCGCAGCAAGGGCCGGAAACCATTAATCAGGTTACCGAGCATAAGATGTCAGCTGAGTAAGCCTGTATGCCGGATAAGGCGCTCGCGCCGCATCCGGCATGAAATAAGGCGCATCGGGCCTGGAGGAAAGCCGTATGGCATACACCTGCAGGCCCGCATCCGGCAAGTTACAACAAATAACCTTTAACCATGTTTTTTGATGTTTTTCAGCAATACCCCGCGGCGATACCCGTCCTGGCTACCGTCGGAGGATTGATTATCGGCAGTTTTTTGAATGTGGTGATTTGGCGTTACCCCATCATGCTGCGCCAACAAATGGCGGAGTTTCACGGTGAAATGCCGAGTGCGCAGTCAAAAATAAGCCTTGCGCTACCGCGTTCGCACTGCCCACATTGTCAGCAGACCATCCGGATACGTGACAATATTCCGCTGCTCTCCTGGCTGATGCTCAAAGGGCGCTGCCGTGATTGTCAGGCGAAAATCAGCAAGCGTTATCCGCTGGTGGAGTTATTGACAGCACTCGCTTTTTTGCTGGCGAGTCTGGTGTGGTCAGAAAGTGGATGGGGACTGGCGGTGATGATATTATCCGCCTGGCTGATTGCCGCGAGCATCATCGACCTCGATAACCAATGGCTGCCCGATGTTTTTACTCAGGGCGTATTGTGGACCGGGCTGATTGCGGCATGGGCGCAACAGAGTCCGTTAACGCTACAAGACGCAGTTACCGGCGTCCTGGTGGGGTTTATCACTTTTTACTCCCTGCGCTGGATAGCCGGAATAGTTCTGCGTAAAGAAGCATTAGGCATGGGCGATGTATTATTGTTCGCCGCTTTAGGTAGTTGGGTGGGGCCGTTATCACTGCCCAATGTTGCTTTAATCGCCTCATGCTGCGGCCTGATATATGCCGTTATTACAAAAAGAGGATCAACCACACTGCCTTTTGGACCGTGTTTAAGTCTGGGCGGTATAGCAACACTTTATCTACAGGCATTGTTTTAATGATAACCACGTCATTATCAAAGTGACATTTTAACTCTTATTAATAACCTTAGAGATTATTTACCATGTCGATAAAACAAATGCCAGGGAGGGTATTAATATCGCTATTGTTGAGCGTTACAGGATTATTAAGTGGCTGTGCCAGCCATAATGAAAATGCCAGTTTACTGGCGAAAAAACAGGCGCAAAATATCAGCCAAAACCTGCCGATTAAATCTGCGGGATATACCTTAGTGCTGGCGCAAAGTAGCGGCACGACGGTAAAAATGACCATTATCAGCGAAGCGGGTACTCAGACCACGCAGACACCTGACGCCTTTTTAACCAGCTATCAACGACAAATGTGCGCTGACCCGACGGTGAAATTAATGATCACTGAGGGAATTAATTACAGCATAACGATTAATGATACACGTACAGGTAACCAGTATCAGCGGAAACTGGATCGTACCACCTGTGGAATAGTCAAAGCATAACGTCGGGTAGATATAAATTGGCGCGGGTTGTTTTTCGTGACGCACGAATTTATCTCATTCAATGGCTGACAAAAATTCGTCACACTCTTAACCAGAGACAATCTCTTAATACAGACAAAGAGCATCTGCGCAAAATTGCACGCGGGATGTTCTGGCTGATGCTGCTTATTATTTCTGCAAAAGTGGCGCATTCACTCTGGCGCTATTTCTCCTTTTCTGCGGAATATACGGCGGTTTCCCCATCGGCGAATAAACCGCTCCGTGCGGATGCAAAACCGTTCGATAAAAATGACGTGCAATTAGTCAGCCAACAAAACTGGTTTGGCAAATATCAACCCGTCGCCGCACCGGTAAAACAACCTGAATCTGCGCCTGTGGCAGAAACGCGTCTTAATGTGGTGCTGCGCGGGATCGCCTTTGGTGCCAGACCCGGCGCGGTTATTGAAGAAGGCGGCAAACAGCAGGTCTATTTGCAGGGTGAACGGCTTGGCTCTCACAACGCGGTGATTGAGGAAATTAATCGTGACCATGTGATGCTGCGCTATCAGGGGAAAATGGAACGTCTGAGTCTGGCAGAAGAGAAGCGTCCCACCATAGCCGTGACCAGCAAAAAAGCCGTCAGCGACGAAGCAAAGCAAGCTGTTGCTGAGCCTGCTGCCAGTGCGCCAGTTGAGATCCCGGCTGCCGTGCGTCAGGCACTGGCGAAAGATCCGCAGAAAATTTTTAACTATATCCAGCTTACGCCTGTGCGTAAGGAAGGGATTGTCGGTTATGCAGTGAAACCGGGGGCAGATCGTTCTCTGTTCGATGCCAGCGGTTTTAAGGAAGGCGATATCGCCATTGCGCTAAATCAGCAGGATTTCACTGATCCACGAGCAATGATTGCTCTGATGCGGCAGTTACCTTCAATGGATTCCATTCAACTTACGGTTTTACGCAAGGGTGCGCGCTACGACATTTCCATCGCGCTGCGCTAACCGCATTTAATCCAGGAGAATCATTCATCGTGTTTTGGCGTGATATGACGTTGTCGGTCTGGCGTAAGAAGACAACTGGCCTCAAAACAAAAAAGCGTTTACTGCCGCTGGTGCTGGCAGCGGCATTATGCAGTTCACCGGTCTGGGCGGAAGAAGCCACTTTCACCGCTAATTTTAAAGATACCGACCTGAAATCGTTCATCGAAACCGTCGGCGCTAACCTTAATAAAACCATCATTATGGGGCCGGGCGTTCAGGGGAAAGTGAGTATTCGCACCATGACCCCGCTCAATGAACGCCAGTATTACCAGCTATTCCTTAACCTGCTGGAAGCACAGGGGTATGCCGTCGTACCGATGGAAAACGACGTGCTGAAGGTGGTGAAATCCAGTGCCGCGAAAGTCGAGCCGCTGCCGCTGGTTGGTGAAGGCAGCGACAACTACGCGGGCGATGAAATGGTCACCAAAGTCGTGCCGGTACGTAATGTGTCGGTACGCGAGCTGGCACCGATTCTGCGCCAGATGATCGACAGCGCAGGCTCAGGCAACGTTGTTAATTACGATCCCTCCAACGTGATTATGCTTACCGGACGCGCCTCAGTTGTGGAGCGCCTGACGGAAGTGATCCAGCGCGTGGATCATGCGGGTAATCGCACCGAAGAGGTGATCCCGCTGGATAACGCCTCGGCTTCGGAAATCGCCCGCGTGCTGGAAAGCCTGACGAAAAACAGCGGCGAGAACCAGCCTGCGACGCTGAAATCTCAAATTGTCGCCGACGAACGCACCAACAGTGTGATTGTCAGTGGTGACCCGGCCACGCGGGACAAAATGCGCCGCCTGATCCGTCGGCTGGACTCAGAAATGGAGCGCAGCGGCAACAGCCAGGTTTTCTATCTCAAATACAGCAAAGCCGAAGATCTGGTCGATGTACTGAAGCAGGTCAGCGGCACGCTCACGGCGGCTAAAGAAGAGGCGGAAGGCACCGTAGGTAGCGGGCGTGAGGTTGTCTCCATCGCCGCCAGCAAACACAGTAATGCCCTGATTGTTACCGCGCCGCAGGACATCATGCAGTCGCTGCAAAGCGTGATTGAACAACTGGATATTCGCCGTGCTCAGGTGCACGTCGAGGCGTTGATCGTGGAAGTTGCCGAAGGTAGCAATATCAATTTCGGCGTGCAGTGGGCGTCGAAAGATGCCGGATTAATGCAGTTTGCTAACGGTACGCAGATCCCTATTGGCACGCTGGGTGCAGCCATTTCTCAGGCGAAACCGCAGAAAGGCTCCACGGTGATCAGTGAAAACGGCGCTACCACCATTAACCCGGATACTAACGGCGATCTCTCCACGCTCGCTCAGCTTCTTTCTGGCTTTAGCGGTACGGCGGTTGGCGTGGTGAAAGGCGACTGGATGGCGCTGGTACAGGCGGTCAAAAACGACTCCAGCTCGAACGTGCTCTCCACGCCGAGTATCACCACGCTGGACAACCAGGAAGCCTTCTTCATGGTGGGCCAGGACGTTCCGGTATTAACCGGCTCTACTGTTGGCTCTAATAACAGCAATCCTTTCAATACGGTAGAGAGGAAAAAAGTCGGCATCATGCTGAAAGTCACGCCGCAGATTAACGAAGGAAACGCGGTACAGATGGTGATTGAGCAGGAAGTGTCGAAGGTGGAAGGACAGACCAGCCTCGATGTCGTGTTTGGCGAGCGCAAACTGAAAACCACCGTGCTGGCTAACGATGGAGAGCTGATCGTGCTTGGCGGTCTGATGGACGATCAGGCGGGAGAAAGCGTGGCGAAAGTGCCGCTGCTTGGCGATATCCCATTGATTGGTAACCTGTTTAAATCGACGGCGGATAAAAAAGAAAAACGTAACCTGATGGTATTTATCCGCCCGACCATTCTGCGTGACGGTATGGCGGCAGACGGCGTGTCGCAGCGCAAATATAACTATATGCGCGCCGAACAGATCTATCGCGATGAGCAAGGCTTGAGCCTGATGCCGCACACCGCGCAGCCGGTACTGCCAGCGCAAAATCAGGCTCTACCGCCAGAAGTTCGCGCGTTCCTTAATGCCGGGAGAACGCGTTAATGGTGCCTGTAGCACAGGAAACCACCGCTAACACCGTGCGTCTGCCCTACAGTTTCAGCCGTCGGTTTAGCCTGGTGGCATGGTGCGAAGCGTCGCTGGAGATCCTCCATGTTCATCCGTTGTCGCTCTCTGTTTTGCAGGAGCTGCAGCGGGGGCTGAACGCGTCTTTTACGCTGAGGCAAATCGACGAGGCCGAATTTGAACAGCGGCTGAATGCGGTCTGGCAGCGGGACTCTTCCGAGGCCCGCCAGCTGATGGAAGATCTCGGTTCTGCTGAGGACTTTTTTACTCTCGCAGAAGAACTACCGGAAACGGAAGATCTGCTGGAAAGTGACGACGATGCGCCAATCATCAAACTGATCAACGCCATGTTGGCAGAGGCGATTAAAGAAGGCGCTTCGGATATCCACATCGAGACGTTTGAAAAGAGTCTGGTGATCCGTTTTCGTGTTGACGGCACACTACATGAAATGCTGCGTCCGGGGCGCAAACTGGCCTCGCTGCTGGTATCGCGTATTAAGGTGATGGCACGGCTGGATATCGCCGAAAAACGCGTACCGCAGGATGGGCGCATTGCGCTGCTGCTGGGCGGTCGGGCGATTGACGTGCGTGTCTCCACCATGCCTTCCGCCTGGGGGGAACGGGTGGTGCTGCGACTGCTGGACAAAAACCAGGCTCGCCTGACGCTGGAGCGTCTGGGTTTAAGTCTCGAACTGACTGCGCAGTTGCGCCAGCTGTTACACAAACCGCACGGCATTTTTCTGGTGACGGGGCCGACCGGTTCCGGCAAAAGCACCACGCTGTACGCTGGATTGCAGGAGCTGAACAACCACTCGCGTAACATTCTCACGGTTGAAGACCCTATCGAATACATGATTGAAGGGATCGGTCAGACGCAGGTTAACACCCGCGTCGGCATGACCTTCGCCCGTGGCCTGCGCGCGATTTTGCGTCAGGACCCGGATGTGGTGATGGTCGGTGAAATCCGCGATACCGAAACCGCAGAAATCGCCGTTCAGGCTTCACTGACCGGACACCTGGTACTTTCCACGCTGCATACCAACACGGCGGTGGGGGCGATCACACGTTTGCAGGATATGGGCGTGGAGCCTTTCCTGCTCTCTTCCAGTCTGACGGGCGTGATGGCGCAGCGACTGGTTCGCACGCTGTGTCCCGATTGCCGCCAGTCCGCGCCTGCCACCGACGAAGAAAAACGCCTGCTGGGGATTACCGATGCGCATGCCGTCACTCTGTACCATCCACAGGGCTGTCCCGCCTGTAATCACAAAGGTTTTCGCGGACGTACTGCCATCCATGAGCTGATCGTGGTGGATGCCACATTGCGTGATTTGATCCACCGTCAGGCCGGGGAACTGGAGCTGGAACGTTATGTCCGGCAACACTCTGCGGGTATCCGCAGCAACGGCATTGAGAAAGTGCTCGCCGGAGAAACCTCTCTCGATGAAGTTCTGCGGGTAACCATGGAGGCGTAATGGCACTGTTTTACTATCAGGCGCTGGAGCGTAATGGTCGCAAAACCAAAGGCATGATTGAGGCAGATTCCGCGCGTCATGCCCGCCAGTTGTTACGCGGTAAAGAGCTTATTCCCGTGCACATTGAAGCCAGGATGAATGCTTCGGCAGGGGGAATGTTGCAGCGTCGGCGGCACGCACATCGTCGCGTGGCGGCGGCAGATCTGGCGCTGTTCACGCGCCAACTGGCAACGCTGGTGCAGGCAGCAATGCCGTTGGAAACCTGCTTACAGGCGGTCAGTGAGCAAAGTGAAAAACTGCATGTGAAAAGCCTCGGAATGGCGCTGCGCAGCCGGATTCAGGAAGGTTACACCCTGTCGGACAGCCTGCGCGAACATCCCCGCGTCTTTGATTCCCTGTTTTGTTCGATGGTCGCTGCCGGAGAAAAATCCGGACATCTCGACGTGGTGCTCAATCGCCTGGCGGGTTACACCGAACAGCGGCAGCGTCTGAAATCACGCCTGCTGCAGGCCATGCTCTACCCGCTGGTACTGCTGGTGGTGGCAACGGGCGTGGTCACTATTTTGCTGACGGCAGTGGTGCCAAAAATCATCGAACAGTTTGATCATCTCGGACACGCGCTGCCTGCCTCCACCCGCACGCTCATCGCCATGAGCGACACGTTACAGACCAGCGGCGTTTACTGGCTGGCGGGATTGCTGGGGCTTCTGGTGCTGGGGCAACGGCTACTCAAAAATCCTGCCATGCGCCTGCGCTGGGATAAAACCTTGCTGCGTTTGCCCGTGACGGGGCGTGTTGCGCGCGGGCTGAATACGGCGCGTTTTTCCCGCACGTTAAGCATCCTCACCGCCAGCAGTGTTCCGCTGCTGGAAGGCATTCAGACCGCTGCCGCCGTGTCGGCAAATCGTTATGTCGAGCAACAACTGCTGCTGGCGGCAGATCGCGTCCGCGAAGGAAGCAGTCTGCGCGCTGCGCTGGCGGAGTTGCGCCTGTTCCCACCGATGATGCTGTACATGATCGCCTCCGGCGAACAGAGCGGTGAACTGGAAACCATGCTTGAACAGGCCGCGGTCAATCAGGAACGGGAGTTTGATACCCAGGTGGGGCTGGCGTTGGGGCTGTTTGAGCCTGCTCTGGTGGTGATGATGGCGGGCGTGGTGCTGTTTATCGTCATCGCCATCCTCGAGCCGATGCTGCAACTGAACAATATGGTTGGAATGTAATTTACGGAGTTATCACATGAATTCGTTATCCCGCACACAAAAACCACGGGCAGGTTTTACCCTGCTGGAAGTGATGGTGGTGATTGTTATTCTTGGCGTCCTGGCAAGTCTGGTGGTGCCTAACCTGTTGGGCAACAAAGAGAAAGCAGATCGGCAAAAAGCCATCAGCGATATCGTGGCGCTGGAGAATGCGCTGGATATGTACCGACTGGATAACGGGCGTTATCCGACCACTGAACAGGGACTGGAGGCGTTGATCCAGCAACCAGCCAATATGGCGGACGCCCGCAACTACCGTACCGGTGGATACATTAAACGACTGCCAAAGGATCCGTGGGGCAATGATTATCAGTATCTCAGCCCGGGTGAAAAAGGGCTGTTTGATGTTTATACCCTGGGAGCAGATGGTCAGGAAAACGGGGAGGGCGCTGGCGCAGATATCGGTAACTGGAATTTGCAGGAGTTTCAGTAATCAGTGCCTGAACGCGGATTCACACTTCTGGAAATCATGCTGGTGATTTTCCTTATCGGCCTTGCCAGTGCGGGCGTGGTACAGACGTTTGCGACCGCTTCAGAGCCGCCTGCGAAAAAAGCGGCGCAGGATTTTCTGACTCGCTTTGCGCAGTTTAAGGACAGGGCAGTGATCGAAGGGCAAACACTCGGTGTGCTAATCGATCCTCCAGGTTACCAGTTTATGCAGCGTCGTCACGGGCAATGGTTGCCCGTTTCTGCGACCCGGTTATCGGCACAGGTTACGGTGCCGAAACAGGTGCAGATGCTGTTACAACCCGGCAGTGATATCTGGCAGAAGGAGTATGCGCTGGAGCTGCAGCGTCGTCGCCTGACGCTGCACGATATTGAACAGGAGCTGCAAAAAGAGGCGAAAAAGAAGACACCGCAGATCCGTTTTTCGCCTTTTGAACCTGTCACGCCGTTTACGCTGCGCTTCTACTCGGCGGCGCAAAACGCATGTTGGGCGGTAAAGCTGGCGCACGATGGCGCGTTATCCCTCAATCAATGTGATGAGAGGATGCCATGAAGCGCGGATTTACCTTGCTGGAAGTAATACTCGCGCTGGCGATTTTTGCGCTGGCGGCCACGGCGGTGTTACAGATTGCCAGCGGTGCGCTGAGTAATCAGCAAATCCTTGAGGAGAAAACGATAGCGGGCTGGGTAGCTGAAAACCAGACTGCGCTGCTTTACCTGATGACCCGTGAACAACGAGCGGTCAGGCACCAGGGCGAGAGTGATATGGCAGGAAGCCGCTGGTACTGGCGGACCACACCGCTGAATACCGGTAACGTGCTGCTCCAGGCGGTGGATATTGAAGTCAGTCTTCATGACGACTTTTCGCCAGTGATTCAGTCACGACGCGCCTGGTTTAGCGCCGTGGGAGGCCAACAGTGAGAAGGGCTCGCGCTGGTTTCACGTTACTGGAAATGCTGGTGGCAATAGCCATTTTTGCCTCACTGGCAATGATGGCGCAGCAGGTGACAAACGGCGTTACACGCGTGAATAGCGCCGTCGCCGGACACGATCAAAAACTAAACCTCATGCAGCAAACGATGAGTTTTCTGACCCACGATCTGACACAAATGATGCCGCGTCCGGTAAGAGGCGATCAGGGCCAGCGTGAACCAGCGTTACTGGCGGGCGCTGGCGTGCTGGCGTCTGAGAGTGAAGGGATGCGTTTTGTACGTGGCGGCGTGGTTAATCCGTTGATGCGTCTGCCGCGCAGTAATCTGCTCACCGTCGGTTACCGCATTCATGGTGGTTATCTCGAACGGTTAGCCTGGCCACTGACCGATGCGGCAGGCAGCGTGAAGCCAACAACGCAAAAATTAATCCCGGCGGATTCGCTCCGTTTGCAGTTCTACGACGGCACGCGCTGGCAGGAGAGCTGGTCATCAGTGCAGGCGATCCCCGTGGCAGTACGCATAACCCTGCATTCGCCACAATGGGGCGAAATTGAACGCATCTGGTTGTTACGCGGGCCGCAATTATCATGATCACCTCACCACCAAAACGCGGAATGGCACTGGTCGTGGTGCTGGTATTGCTGGCGGTTATGATGCTGGTGACCATCACGCTTTCCGGGCGGATGCAGAAACAACTTGGGCGAACGCGCAGCCAGCAGGAGTACCAGCAGGCGCTGTGGTACAGCGCCAGTGCGGAAAGCCTGGCGTTGAGCGCACTCAGTCTGAGCCTGAAAAATGAAAAGCGCGTGCATCTGGCGCAGCCGTGGGCTTCCGGCCCTCGTTTTTTCCCACTGCCGCAGGGGCAAATCGCCGTCACTCTGCGTGACGCACAGGCTTGCTTTAACCTGAATGCCCTCGCTCAGCCGACGACGGCGTCGCGTCCGCTCGCGGTACAACAACTGATTGCCCTGATCACGCGCCTGGATGTGCCTGCTTATCGGGCCGAACTGATAGCCGAAAGCCTGTGGGAGTTTATTGACGAAGACCGCAGCGTGCAGACGCGTCTGGGCCGTGAAGACAGCGAGTATCTCGCCCGTTCGGTGCCGTTTTACGCCGCTAATCAACCGCTGGCTGATATCAGCGAGATGCGCGTGGTGCAGGGAATGGACGCCGGGCTTTATCAAAAACTGAAACCGCTGGTCTGTGCGCTGCCGATGACCCGCCAGCAAATCAACATCAATACCTTAGACGTCACGCAAAGTGTGATTCTTGAGGCGCTGTTTGACCCGTGGTTAAGCCCTGTTCAGGCGCGAGCGTTATTACAACAACGTCATGCGAAGGGCTGGGAAGATGTCGATCAGTTTCTTGCACAGCCGTTACTTGCTGACGTCGATGAGCGTACTAAAAAACAGCTAAAAACCGTCCTGAGCGTGGACAGCAATTACTTCTGGCTGCGTTCAGATATCACCGTGAATGAGATTGAACTGACGATGAATTCGTTAATTGTCCGCATGGGCCCACAACACTTTTCTGTTCTCTGGCATCAGACAGGAGAAAGTGAGTGAGTTCCATGCTTGAGATTTTTTTCCCGCTTTGCGCTTCCGCTCCCATCCGTTGGCAGCGTCGTACCGCCGACGTGGAGTGCGGCATCTGGCCTGACGTTGCTGATGAATGTCTCCAGCAATGGCTGCAAACTGATGCGATTCGACTCTACATTCCCGGCGAATGGATCAGCGTCTGGCAGGTTGAACTGCCTGATGTGCCCCGCAAGCAGATACCGACGATTCTGCCCGCCTTGCTGGAAGAAGAGCTGAACCAGGATATCGATGAACTGCATTTCGCCCCGTTGAAAATCGACCAGCAACTGGCAACCGTAGCTGTGATTCACCAGCAGCATATGCGCAACATTGCGCAGTGGTTGCAGGCAAACGGCATCACCCGCGCTATCGTCGCGCCGGACTGGATGTCCATTCCTTGTGGGTTTATGGCTGGCGATGCGCAACGGGTTATCTGCCGCATCGATGAATGCCGGGGATGGAGCGCCGGGCGGGCGCTGGCTCCGGTCATGTTCCGAGCACAGCTCAATGAGCAGGATTTACCGCTTTCACTAACCGTGGTCGGCATTGCACCGGAAGAACTGTCTGCATGGGCTGGTGCAGACGCCGAACGCCTGACCGTTACGGCTCTGCCCGCCATTACCACTTATGGCGAACCGGAAGGGAACCTGCTAACAGGGCCGTGGCAGCCTCGTGTCAGCTACCGAAAACAGTGGGCGCGCTGGCGGGTGATGATTCTGCCGATATTGTTGATTCTGGTTGCGCTGGTAGTGGAACGGGGCGTGACGTTATGGAGCGTCAGCGAACAGGTGGCGCAAAGCCGCACCCAGGCGGAGAAACAGTTCTTAACGCTATTCCCGGAGCAGAAGCGGATTGTGAATTTACGCTCTCAGGTGACGATGGCGCTGAAAAAATATCGCCCACAGACCGACGATACCCGGCTGCTCGCAGAATTGTCAGCGATCGCCAGTACCCTGAAATCAGCGTCACTTACCGACATCGAAATGCGTGGTTTCACCTTTGATCAAAAACGCCAGACGCTTCACCTCCAGCTACGGGCTGCGAACTTTGCCAGCTTCGATAAACTGCGTAGCGCACTGGCGGCAGATTATGTTGTGCAACAGGACGCGTTACAGAAAGAGGGTGATGCGGTTTCCGGCGGCGTAACGTTGCGGAGGAAATAACATGTTACGCGATAAATTTATTCACTATTTTCAGCAATGGCGTGAACGCCAGTTAAGCCGTGGCGAACACTGGCTGACACAACACCTGGCGGGGCGTTCGCCGCGTGAAAAAGGCATGTTACTGGCAGCGGTAGTGTTCCTGTTTAGCGCCGGATATTACGTTCTCATCTGGCAGCCGTTGAGCGAACGGATTGAGCAACAGGAGACGATGTTGCAGCAGCTGGTGGCGATGAACGCGCGACTGAAGAGCGCCGCGCCGGATATTATTGCGGCGCGAAAATCCGGCACGACAACGCCAGCACAGGTATCGCGGGTCATCAGTGACAGCGCTTCCGCGCACTCGGTGGTCATCAAACGGATTGCCGAGCGCGGGGAGAATATCCAGGTCTGGATAGAACCTGTGGTGTTTAATGACCTGCTGAACTGGTTAAAAGCACTGGATGAAAAATATGCGCTGCGGGTGACACAAATTGATGTCAGCGCAGGTGAGAAGCCAGGGATGGTGAATGTGCAGCGACTGGAGTTTGGACGGGGGTAGGTTTTGCCATTTCCTTAACCCCACCTGATAACCCTTAGCCCAATGGTGAGTGCGGAATTGTCAAACCCGCTCACCGGGCTGAGTTTCGATGTAGCAAGAATTATCTCCCTCCAGACCACCACGGAATGTTCGATAATACTGTAGGAATTCGTTTTTCACTATGCAGTCCTTGTGAATCGACACCTTTCTCAGACTGTAAAGTTGCTTAAGTGTTTTGACACATTATGATTATTAATAGTTGTAATGAATCATTGAGTAATAATTGATAGGTTAAAACATATAGGATAATTCTTGTGTGATCTGTATTTTGTGTGACTTGGAAATTAGTAAAATTCCTAGAGATAATCAATAAGTGAATTTTAAATAAGGAAAATAATTTCTACGAAAACTGTTCGTCGAGCTTATGAAATGTTTGCTCAAGTATATCTAGTTCATCCAGTTGCAGATAAGTATACCTCCAGTGTATTGGTAGCTGTAAAGCCAAGGGCGGTAGCATTCCTGAAGAGATTAGGAGCACATCATCAAATTCAAAAAGTGGGTTTGAAGTCTAGAACGTCACCATAGAGACATTATTTATACGAGAAATACGAACACGTTTTGGTAAATTTTGTATGGGATATCAGTGGGCGATTCTAGAACCTTCTGTGCATCTGCTGGGCATTGGGGGTTATGTTATGCACCACGATGCCAGACATTTCGTTCCAGGAAAATAAGCTGCGAAGTGTACTACAAAAGCTGCTTCCATGATGAGCATGGTCGTGGCCTGACACTGACTCCAGCCATGCTAGTCAGGACCGGGCAAAGGGGGGCAAGAAGCCGCCATTCTATCGCAAGTGTATCTCCCCTCTTTTTTATTATTTTTGTTTATCTGTTATTGATAAAGTACGACTATTATTATTGCGACAATTATTTACTAGTTAGCATTTTTTATCGAAGTTGAGGGTGTGCTGAACGGCTCATGAAAATATTAGAGTGTTAAAGTTTTTCAGGACTTAGATTTTTGGGGATAGTAATTTAAGAATTTATGAAAGCGTCTATACCTTACTGAGTCATTACAAAACAAATTTATTTAATTGATCCCTCTTTATGTATAAGAGGGATTTTCTCTTCCATATGGTTGTTATTATTAAATTTTATAAAAAAAGATAGCAATATACGGGGCCATAAAAATAATATTTTTAGGGATGTGTGTTGCATATGTAGTACATATCCAAAAGATAAAGGATATATTCGTAATTAGTTATAAACAGATGATGTAAACACCAGTTGACTAAAGTCAATCTTATACTGGCAACATCTATGATTAATTTGTGTGGTTATAATTTTAAATATCTTATATTTATGGGCTATTATTGATATCTGTCAGAGTATCAATAATAGAAGGTAATTGTTTTACATACTATCAACTTTTGGATAACGTTTTAAAATGCACCTTGCACATCGTATTTTATTATTTTCACTAATCTTTTTTATAACGGCCTGCGCACATGATCCAAAACAAGTTGAAGCCTCTCGTCCATTGGTAACAGCGATTAATTCTTCTTATTCTCTTATTCCTGAAGATTTGCAGGCACCATTAAATAACCAAGATCAAGGCACGACATTCAACAAAAATGGCGTAATTTATACTATTGAGGAAAGGTATATATCGGCTTTAGGTTCTCAATGCATAAAGTTAAGTTATGCGATGAATAAAAATTATTCAAAGCGAAGTGTTGTATGTAAAGAGAATAACAAGTGGTATCAAGTACCTCAGTTGGAACAAACATCAGTTAGCACTTTGCTTATTGAAGAATAAAGTTGAAGGTAGACGGTTAGAAAATAATGAAAATTTCGCAACTTAGCACTCTTCTCTTTCTTATTTCTGCATCAGCATTCGCCGCAATAGAGCAAAATCAATCTAATGGTTCACATTTAGGTTATGATCTTGCTGCCTCGACAGGAGAGTCTCGGAAAATGCTAGCAGACATCACTGGACAGCCTAATACAACCTCCACAACAGGAAGCTTCACACAACAGAATCGTAATGGGATGTTGCTTCCAGGAGAGTCAGATGTACGAAAATTACTGCCGCAATCTGAAGCAGGCTTACCTCCTCCGTATGGTGCTAATTTATTTGCCGGAGGCTATGAAACAGAAAGGAGTGACGGCTTAAGCGATAATTATTTGATTGCTCCTGGGGATAAGTTAAATATCTGGATTTGGGGAGCGGTCAATTTCTCTAATGTGGTTACGGTAGATAATCAAGGAAATATTTTCATACCTGATGTAGGTCCAATAAATGTAAAAAATGTTCCTGCAAGCCAAGTTAATCAGTTGGTGGCAAGTAAGATCGGTGATGTATTTACCAATAATGTAAATACTTACGTAAATCTTTTGACTGCAACCCCTGTAAGTGTATTCGTTACGGGGCCTGTAATTCGTCCTGGGCAGTATGCAGGACAATCTTCTGATAGTATATTGTATTTTTTAAAACGTGCCGGTGGAATAGATTCTGACCGTGGAAGTTATCGAAAAATTAAGGTGTTACGACAAAATAGAGTAATACAGCAAATTGATCTTTATGATTTCATACGGTATGGGAAACTCCCGAAGCTGGCATTAAAAGATCAAGATGTGATTTTAGTTGAGCAACAAGGTCCAATGATCAATGTTGCGGGAAAGGTTCGAAACCCATTCCGATTTGAGCTTACCCAGCGCAATGCATTAGGCTCTGAATTGGTGAATTATGCACTTCCTCTCGCAAAAGTCAGTCATGTCGGTGTGATTGGCGACAGGGAAAGCGGCCCGTTTTCCGTCTACTTGCCGTATAAAGATTTTACACGTCTTCAACTTAAAGACGGTGACAAAGTACTTTTTAATGATGACATGCATGCACAAGTATATGATATACAAGTATCAGGCAGTTATATGGGACCGTCATATTTCACGGTTCGTAAGCAAACTAAATTGCATGATTTATTGAACTATATCCCTATTGACCCAGAGCTTGCGGATTATCAATCAATTTATCTGATACGAAAGAGTGTGGCTGCAAGACAAAAAGAGATGCTGGATGAATCTCTAAACCGCTTGGAACGTAGTGTATTTACCACACCCGCGCGATCTGATGGTGAGGCGAATATACGTGCTAAAGAAGCAGAGTTAGTGATGCAGTTTGTTGAAAAGGCTCGTAAAGTTCAACCGCTTGGTAAAGTAGTAGTTGCAGATAAAGGTGTTATTGCCAATATCCAATTAGAACAAGGCGATCAAATAGTTATTCCAAATAAGACTGATCTTATTCAAGTGGGTGGTGAAGTGTTGATGCCACAAGCAGTAGTATATAATGCCGATGCTAATTTGGATGATTATGTTGCATGGGCCGGAGGTTTTACTGAGCGAGCTAACGACAAGCGAATTGCTATTGTACATGCAAATGGTCTTGTAGAATTTAAAGGGCAAGGTAAAGTACAACCGGGGGATCAGATATTGGTTCTACCTCAGGTTGATAGCAAAACCATGCAATCATTTAAAGATATCACACAAATTATTTATCAAATCGCTGTAGCTGCTAACGTTGCTATTAAATGATTGAGTGTTTTAAATTTTAATCGGAGGCTCGTTGCTATAATGAGCCGATTATTTGGGTAAGTATTAATGGACAAACCCATTATTAGTCAAACTCCACGCACTTCTTTGCAAGTATTACGTGATGTAGTATTTGGCTTATTAATTCGTGAGCTAAAAACAAGATTTGGTAATTACCGACTAGGTTATGCTTGGGCATTACTTGACCCATTATTAATGATTAGCCTGTTCAGCGTAGTATTTGGGATGAGAAGCCAAAGTGGCTTTGGTGGTGTCCCAGCCCAGGTTTTTATTACTGCTGGTTATTTACCTTTCATGTTTTTCAATAAAGTTGTGACTCAGTTGAAATCTGCTGTCAATGCTAATATGGGACTTTTTTGTTATAGACAAGTGACTCCTTTTGCAACTTTTATAGCACGTTTTATGCTAGAAACAATGGTGGGCATGATTGTCGGTATAATCCTAGTACTAGGATTATTGTGGTTTGGCTTTGATGCAATACCTGCGGATCCATTGCAAGTGATCCTTGGTTATTCTCTTCTGATGCTGTTTTCTTTTTCTCTTGGTATTGTATTTTGTGTTATTTGTAATTTAGTGAAAGAGGCAGATAAATTTCTTAGCTTGTTAATGATGCCTTTGATGTTTATCTCTTGTGTTATGTTTCCTCTTGCTACTATTCCCCCTCAATATCAGCATTGGTTTTTATGGAATCCACTTGTGCATGCTGTAGAACTAATCCGAAGGGCATGGATATCTGGTTATCGTAGTCCTGATGTAAGTTGGGCGTATCTGTCGGTTGTCACCTTATTATTGCTCACTTTTGCTATGAGTTGTTACCGATTACGGCATCGCCAATTGATTGCTAGTTAGCGTTAAGAAAAATGATTATTCTTGATAATGTATCAAAATATTATCCAACTAAATTTGGACGAAATTATGTCCTGAGGAATGTAAATATTGAGCTACCAAGGGACCGTAATATAGGTATTCTAGGTATCAATGGAGCAGGAAAATCTACTTTGTTACGTTTGTTAGGAGGGATGGATACGCCTAACAGGGGGAAAGTAACTCGTCTCTGCCGAGTATCTTGGCCTCTAGCACTAGCTGGGGGATTTCAAGGTAGTATGACTGGTCGTGAAAACACGCGATTTGTTTGCCGCATTCATGGTGTACGCGATACAAGCCCCGTAGAAGAGTGGGTTAAAGAGTTTTCTGAAATTGGACAACATTATGAGCTGCCTATTAAAACATACTCTAGCGGCATGAAATCAAAATTTTCTTTTGCTGTTAGTATGGCTTTTGATTTTGATATATATCTTACCGATGAAATTACCTCAGTAGGTGATGCACGTTTTAAACAAAAATGTATTGATGTATTTAACAAAAAGCGAGAAACAGCTAGTTTGATTATGGTTTCGCATGATATGAAAAATCTACGACAACAATGCGATATGGGCATCTTGTTACGTGATGGTAAATTAGAAGTTTTTGATAATATTGATGATGCCATCAAAATTTACCAGTCACTTTGAGCAGCAACTGATTATGACATCTCCGAATTCTTCATCCTCAATATCTCGCCTTACGCGAAAGTTAAGAAAACTGAGCAATAATCCAAAACTATTTTTGATTGATTCGAGAGGATATCAAATTGTACACCGCTCGTGGAAGAAAAGTTTACAGCTAGGCAGTTTTCTTTGGGTAGTTATCTGCTTTTCTATCGCAGTGCTCTATTTTGGCTTCATTGCTTCCGATCGTTATGTGAGCCGGGCTGAATTAATGATTAAACAAGCCGATCAAGTTAAAATGTTGCCTGATGCGTTATCAATGTTAGGGATAGGTGGTAGTAATCATCAGGATATATTACTCGTTCAGGATTATATGAAGTCATGGGATATGCTGGCCAAGTTGGACAAAGAACTTGCACTTAAAGCACATTTCCAGAGTGATAGTGCAGATTATTTCTCGCGGTTGCATAAGGGAGTCAGTAGGGAAGATTTTCTTGATTATTACCGCAAACATTTGACGTTACACCTTGATGAATTATCAGGAGTACTTACCGTTGAGTTGCAGACATTTGATCCCCAATACGGTCAGCGAGTTGTTGAGTTAATGCTCAAAGAATCGGAGCGTTTTATTAACAAATTAGGTCATCAGGTTGCGCTCGAACAATTGGCCTTTGTTGAAAAAGAAGTAAATAGAGCATATCAACGCTTACAGGATGAAAAAGCTAAAGTATTAGCATTTCAGAATAGCCACCAACTTCTCAGCCCTGAATCTACCAGCAGCGCACGCTTGGGAGTGGTCAGCCAGATTGAAGGAGAGCTGGTGCGTCAACAGGCGGAGCTAAAACAACTGCGCAGCTATATGAAGGAAACCGCACCGGCCGTAGTCTCATTACAGAGCCGAGTTGACGCCCTAACCAAGCAGCTTGAACAGGAGCGTGCTAAGCTGACTGGTCAAGATAACGATGCCATGAATGAAATCACCGCCGGTTACATGGATGTGCAAACGCAGGCAACCTTGGCAGCGGATCTCTACAAAACTGGCCTTATCAGCTTAGAGCAGACGCGGGTTGAGGCATATCGTAAACTTAAGCATCTATTGGTTATTACCCAACCAACTTTAGCGGAAGATGCCGAATATCCACGGCGATTCTATAATCTTGCGACTGTGGGTGTATTACTTTGCTTGTTCTATGGTCTTATTATTATGGGGCTGGCAACTTTGCGTGAGCACCAGGATTGATGAGAAATCATAATGATTTATTTTTAACTAATATTTCCAAGTGTATTGTTAATATTTTAATGTTAGTTAATAAGTTACCGCACTATAGGTATTTTCAGGTTTCTTGATTTGATTCTATAAATACATGTGAGTTTTCCTCAATGGATAGTCAAAAAATTAGTCAGTTAGTAGAGAATCGTGAGTTATATCCCATCACTGATATTGGCAGGGAATTGAATTTCATTTTCAAACCATCTCTTTTTTGGTGTCCTACATACCTTGCACAATCTGCTTGGCTAGAACACATTCCTTTTGCTTTCTGGTTAGTTGACACACTGCGGCCAAGAAATATTGTTGAGCTGGGAACTCATTATGGAAGTTCTTATTTCTCATTTTGCCAAGCAGTCTCTAAACTAGATTTAGAAACATGCTGCTTTGCCGTTGATACCTGGGGGGGAGATGAACATGCGGGGCTGTATGGCGAAGAAGTTTACAGGCAAGTATCAGAATATAATCAACAGCACTATTCAGGTTTTTCTACTCTCATTCGCAGTACATTTGACCAAGCGTTAGAGCATTTTTCACAAGGTAGCATTGATCTGCTTCATATTGATGGTTTGCATACGTTTGAAGCGGTACGCCATGATTTTGAAAGCTGGTTGCCAAAGCTTTCTGAAAGGGCTGTGGTCATTATGCATGATACCAATGTTAGGGAACGTGGTTTTGGCGTATTTCAGCTTTTGGATGAATTAAAACGACAATATCCACACTTTGAGTTCGCTCATGGGCATGGACTAGGGATAGTTGGTGTGGGGTGTGAACAATCTCCAGAACTTAATAATTTGTATAAAATCTCAGAAAATGCTCGTGTAACCAAACAAGTCCAAGACATCTTTTGTCGTTTGGGGAAATCTTGTAGCGAGAGTTGGGAGAATTCCCAGTTAAAACGTCAGTTGTCTACACAACAAGATGACATTCAGGCTGAACGGCAGCTATTGGTAGAACAGCAGGCATTGGAAAGGGGGCGTCTTGCCGAGCGCATTACTGCACAACATAACAGCATATTAGAAATGGAAAAGCAGCTTGCACATGCTCAAGTGCAATCTGATGAGCTATCTTTTGCCCAGCAACATATCAATTTGCTGACATCTGAGGTGGCATTATTGCAAGAACAGCTCAATGAGGCCCAAACAAACTTGAGTGTATGGTCGCAGGAGCGAATACAAGCCAACGATGAGTTGCATACAGCTCTGCATCAACTAGAGCAGCAACAGAGTCGCATCACGAGCCAGGAGCAAGCTCGCCATCAACTGGAGCAACAGGTCAATACCCTGACGTTACAATTGAGTGAAGAAACACAGCGTGCATCTCACCTTACTCTCGCGCTCAGCAAGAGCAACAGAGCATTGAGCGAACATTCGCGGCAAATTACCGAATTACAGCTTCAGTTGGAACAAGCGCTACATATCCAGGATACACAGGTTCGTACACTGGCCGAGCGAGACAATATGGTGAACTTGTTGCAACAGCAGGCTAATGCATTGCAGCAACAGCTTGACGGTGAGCAGCAAACTAAAAACCAGTTGCAGCATGCTTATGGATTACTGGAAGCACAGCACGATACGTTAGGCTTGGAATATGATGCACTGAAAAAGGTAAGTGCAAATCTACAGCAACAGCTGGAAGAAGGGCAACTTGTGCAACAAACATTGCAGCAAAGCATAGATGAGCAAACTCTTGCTTTGGCTGCGGCTTCTAAACAATGTGATGAACTGACTCAACTAATAGCAGTGCACGAGTCTAATATTGCGTCACAAAGCGACGTAATGGCTGCTCAACAAGCAGAGTATAAGCAACTCACAGAGGCGCTATCAGCATTACAACAACAACTGGCAGTTGAACAGACCACACATCAGCAACAGATTAGCGAACGGGACTTGGCATTAGCCGAGCGTTTTAGTGAAACGGTAGCTCTAACACGTCTATTAGAAGAGCGCACGCAGATTATCACTGAACTAGAGATTGAAAAACAATTGCTTACCACCAAGTTGTCTGGCGTAGAGCAGCAGTTAAGGGCTGAGCAAGAGTCGCTTCAGCAGGCCCAGTCTGCATTGCTCTCAGCAGCAAAAGAAAAGCAACATCAACTTGATGAGTTGGAATCGGTGCTCAATGAGCGGTACAGTGAGATTGCAACCTTAACCCGTTGGCTGGAAGAACGTGATCAGGCACTCCTTAGTGCAGCAAGTGAACAACAACAGACCAATGAAACATATAGAGCTCAGCAGCAAGCCTGGAAAGAAGAGAAGGAGGCCTTAATCCGGGAACAAACCTTGCTGCAGAGCCAGCAGTCTGTACTGCAAGACCAGGTAAGAGAACTAACCACACTCAACGGAAGGTTGGAAGCTAATATTGCAGAGCGTTTCCAGGAGTTGGCAGTCATGACGCGGCATATGGAGCAGCTTAGCTGTGAGTTAAAACAAAAAGAGCGGCAATTGAATAGAGCAAAAGAACGCGCTCAGAATTTGAAGAGAACCGTCTCTTGGAAGATTACAGCCCCAGTTCGTGCTCTTGGCAGAACATTTAAGGAGGAGACTCCATCCAGAACAACAGCTACAGAGAGTGCCGCGGAGCGTATTGCCGCTTCAGGATTGTTTGATGAACTCTGGTATCAACATCGCTACCCAGAGGTTGCAGACACTGGGCTCTCAGCTCTTGAGCATTTTATTAGCGTGGGGGCGGATAAAGGTTATAGCCCTAGTGAGCAGTTTGATACTCGCTGGTATTTGCAAACCTATCCGGATGTGGCCCAAGGAGGCATTAATCCGCTGCTTCATTACATTATGTATGGGAAGTTTGAGCAGCGCAGTTGCCTGCCTGTCAATAAGGGAGAATAAAAGTGATGGTTAAAAATCACCAAGACGAGTTGCTAGCTCACTTTGATGAACATTGGTATCTGCATAACTATTTGGATGTGAAACAGACCGGGTTGTCAGCAAGAGAACATTTTAAGCGTTATGGGATGTTACTCGGTAGGAAACCATGCGAAGCATGGGACGTTTCTCCTGCAGTGAGTAAAATGCAAAATACAGTTGTGCTGCCCTATCTGGCAACAAATCAGCTCTCGATAGATATAGATAATTCACAAAGTTGGGTTGCAGAGGGAAATGATCCATTTTTCATTATTGATTTGGATCAGCTCTCAAATATTAGCAAGGGATGGTATCAATTTAATATCTCTATTAATTGCCAACCAAAGCAAGGATTAGCTAAGTTATATTTGGATACAGGTAAAGGGTTCAATGAGTTTGAAACAGTAACGTTGCCATATAAACGAGCGGTCAGCGTCAGTCGTTTGTTCTATCTGGAATCGCCTCTTGTTGCATTACGATTTGATCCATTAGAACAGGCAGCAAAATTTGCAATTAATCAGTTTGAAATAGCGGCTGTTGATGTGAAAGTAGTCGAGTCTGCACTATTGGCTCGCATTCAAAAAGAACACCAAAGCTATCGTGACATGCCGCTAGAAAAAATCAAAAAATCCATATTGATGGACAATGGCGATATGTCAATAGAGCGCCTGCAAGCATTCTATAACGAAACGTTCAGCGTTACCCCGTCTTCTGTCGGTTATGAGGAATGGATAGAAACGGTGGAATTACCTTCGTTGCCTGGCAACGAAGAGGTGAGTCTGATGCTTGCCAGTATGACTCACCCTCCAGTTATATCTATTGTGATTCCTGTTTATAATCCAGCGGAGATCTACTTGCGTGCCTGTCTGGATTCTGTCCTGGCTCAAAGCTATCCCCATTGGGAACTCTGTATTGCCGATGATCGTTCGCCAAAAGAACATGTGCAACGCGTACTGCGCGAATACGAGGCCAAGGATAGCCGAATCAAAGTTGTATACCGAAAGCACAATGGTCATATTTCGGCTGCTTCCAACAGTGCTCTCGAAATTGCAAAAGGGGATTTCGTAGCTCTGTTGGATCATGATGATGTGTTGCCAGAGCATGCTATGCTATTTATGGCTCAGGCTATTTGTGAGCAGCCTCATACCCAGATCCTTTACAGTGACGAAGATAAAATTAATGCCCGCGGTGAGCGTTTTGAGCCTCATTTCAAGAGCGATTGGAATCCAGATCTATTCTTTTCGCAAAACTATGCCTCGCATCTCGGGGTCTATCGTCGCTCTCTGCTGCAACAGATTGGGGGATTCCGTTTGGGAGTAGAAGGAAGTCAGGATCAGGATCTACTGCTGCGTTGTCTGCCTCATGTAGCTGCAGAGCAGATAGTTCACATTCCCCGTGTGCTTTACCACTGGCGTACCATTGAGGGCTCTACAGCTTTGGCTTCTGGCGAGAAGAGCTACACCACGGAGGCTGGCATCAAAGCGCTACGCGACTATTTTTCTAAGCAGCAACCTGAGGTTACGGTTGAGGTGGGGTTGGTTCCCAACACCTATCGGGTACGTTACCCTATTTCAGAACCAGCCCCACTGGTTAGTTTGCTTATTCCTACCCGGGATCGTCGTGCTCTAACCGAAACTGCGGTGCGTAGCATCATCGATCGCAGTATCTATACCCATTTCGAGATCCTGATTCTCGATAATGGCAGCGTGGAGCAGGAGACTCTCGATTTCTTTGCCCAGATCCAGCAGGAAGACAGCCGGGTCAGAGTATTGCGCTATGACCACCCCTTTAACTACTCGGCCATCAACAACTTTGGCGTTCGTCACGCCAAGGGGGCCATTATCGGCTTGGTCAATAATGATGTCGAGGTAATCAACCCGGATTGGCTGACCGAGATGGTGAGTCACTGCATGCGACCAGAGATTGGTTGTGTCGGGGCCAAGCTCTATTACAGTAATGATACTTTACAACATGGCGGAGTGATTCTCGGTATTGGTGGTGTAGCTGGACACTCCCATAAACATTATCCTCGCCACCATCCGGGCTATTTCAGCCGTTTGTTGTTGACACAAACTCTCTCGGCCGTCACGGCGGCTTGCCTGCTTATTCGCAAAGATATTTATGAGGAAGTTGCCGGGTTGGATGAAGAGAATCTGCATGTTGCTTTTAATGATGTGGACTTCTGTCTGAAAGTACGCGAAGCGGGGTATCGTAATCTCTGGACACCTTATGCCGAGCTTTACCACTATGAATCGATTAGTCGAGGAGCCGAAGATTCACCGGAGAAACTAGCCAGATTTGCCAGGGAAGTGGACTTTATGAAAAGCAAATGGGGTAAACATCTTGAACTCGATCCTTTCTACAGCCCTAATCTGACAAAAATTAGAGAGGATTTTTCAATTTAATTAATGAGGCTAAAAATAACAATAATTATATTTTCAATAACAAGGTAATTACTATTAGTATCCACCAAATTATCGGTTATATTTAATATGAGATGGGCAATAGATAAGATATTCGAACGGGGTTTGGTAAATGGGTGGGTAGCATCTGATGATGGAAATCCCAAAGACCTATACTGCATAACTATAAGAACTCCGGAAAAAGTTATTTACAAAAACCTTGCTAATTCTGAGCGCCCTGATGTAAAAGCCGCAGGATTACATGAAACTGGCTTCTGTGGCTTTTCTTTTAATGCGAATCTATGTGGTGTTAGGGAGGGGGATCTTCTTTTTATTGAACTGATTAGTGATAGTGGTGAGGAGCGGGTAACTCATTCTTTCTTGTATGCTGCGAAGAAGGAGACACAAGCACAGTTTGATCGTTTTGAAATTCCTCGTGATGATTTTTCTATTATGGAGCAGTGTACTAGTTCACTATTGTTACATTATCCCCATTTGCTTGCTCTTAAAATATTAATAATTAGGTTGCGTCGACACAAAAGAGCAAAGGGATGGCGTAGTCAATTTATAGGTGTGAATTATGATTATAAAGAAAGTGATTGGAATCTTTTCTATTATATGGTTTCAACTTTCAGAGAAGCTATATTCAATAGCCTTACCGTACGAAACCTATTTTCCATAACTGACACAATTGCTGACTTTTCTATACCAATAGAGCGTTGTGCTGCATATGCTTTATTTACATTTATGGCTCATGAACGTTTTTCCCAAACCCTTACTCCATTGAGTATAAATAAAATTGAAACGATTAAAAATAATTCAAGGCAGTACAATATATGGGGAGGAATGCTCACAAATAGGCTACAGTTAGATGATTCATTAGATATTTTTCTTACGAGATCTTGTGACGTTCTGGCATCTACACCATTGATATTGGATTTTTTTAAGAAAATAATTCTAGAAGCAATGAGTGAGGAGTCTTCAATTTATTCAAGAAACATAAATTTCAGCGACTATTTTAGTTCTGCATGGAACCATTATCGTTGTCAATTCACTGCATCTTTAAACGCCTCTTTGCGCAATATCTCTATACCAGAAGATAGAGAGTAAAGTTAACTCTATATTTATAGTTAAATTAATTTGGATATTATGATATGAAGAAAATCGCGATTATCCCAGCTAAAAGTAATTCATCTAGAATTGAAAATAAAAACTTTCGACCGTTCTATAATGGTAAATCTTTGCTGGAAATTAAAGTTGAACAATGTATTGGTTCTGCTTCTTTTGACCATATATACATATCCAGTGATAATAATGACTGCGCTAGAATTGCTGATAAGTATGGTGTTGAATTTATTTTTAGGGATAGCAAATACTGTCTAGATTCAACCCCTTGGAGCGAGGTTCTTGTATCCGTATTGGAGCAAACAAATACTGATGATGATGATCTTATTTCTTGGGTACCTGTAACTTCTCCTCTATTCTCAGACTATTCAAGAGCACTGTTATTGTTATCAGAAAATAGCCGTGCTCATGACTCATTGATGACCGTTACAGAGCACAAACATTATATGTTGAACAACGATTTTATTCCTTGTAATTTCCATTTTGGGGTATGGGCAAGTTATTCTCAACTTATAAAGCCTTATTATCAAATGAATTGTGCTTTATGGATAGCACCTAAAGAAAAAATGATAAGAAATCGATTCCAAACAGGTGATAATCCATATTTCATGGTGACGCCTATGCTTGATAGCATAGATATCGATGAACCAGAAGAATTTGAATTGGCGCAGATTCTATTTAAGAAAAAATATGAAAATTAAGGTAACTAAAGAGCTGGGAGTGACTTTAGCACACCTTGGTGTATTCACTCATTGGTCCTATGAGGAGGCTCTTCAAGGTAAGTCTTGGTTAACATCATTTGATTTTCTGGATATTGCTGATGACATTGTTATCGAAACCCCATCTGCGTTTTATGCTTCAAATCCACCTACAGCTAAATTTCTATGTAAAGGTGGACTATGTACAATAGGTTCTTATTCATACACTCATTCTTTTTTACCTTCGGATGTCATTATTGGTCGATATACCTCAATAGCAAGCGGCCTTAAAATTTTAGAGTTTTCACATCCTATAGAATGGCTATCTACTTCAGTTGCATTCTTTACACCTAAACCACTCGTATCAAAGTCAGCATTGGCCGAATTTATAGATACTGATATTGCAAGAGAAAATTCGCTGTTCTATCGCTCAGACTTTGATCCTACACAAGGGAGAAAATATCCTGTAATTGGTCACGACGTATGGATTGGTGAAAATGTTACTTTAGCTATGGGTATAACCATTGGAAATGGGGCAATCATTGCCTCTAATACAACGGTAACTAAAGATGTACCTCCATATGCGGTTGTAGCCGGGTGTCCTGGGACTATAAAAAAATATCGTTTTGATAAAGATTTAATTGATAAAATAACTGAGTCTGAATGGTGGGACTATGATGTGATCAGCTTTGCTGGATTAGATTATAAAGATCCAATCTCCTTTATTAATGACTTCAATCTTAATAAAAAAATAATAAGTAAACTAAAAAGGCCTTGTATCAAATTTAATAGAGAGGGGAAGATGAATGTTTTCAATGCTAGTTGTTAATTCTATCAAGCGAGAGCTTAAGGATATTCTTCGATTGAGATCCTTTTACTCCAAAAAAGATGATGATAGTTTTGTATCAGAAGGAGATCTAAAAGTTCAAGATATAGTTTTCGAACTCTGTAGAAAGCATCTACCAGGGCATGTGCTAATTTCAGAGGAATTAGCCCCTTTAGGAGATATTGAGTGGAATCCCAAAGGTTCTTACATTGTTCTAGATCCAATTGATGGCACAGAAAACTTTGTCTCTGGGCTCAAAGAGTGGGGCATTGGTATCAGCATTTACACCGAGGGGAAACATCAAGAGTCCTGCATCTTCTTACCTGAATTGAATGATCTTCATATCACAGGTATGCCGATTACACATCATCGCTCTCGTATTCGTGGCCTCTCTTCCTCCCTTACCAAGCAGGATCTGATGCAACTGGAAGAGGGCTTTGAATATCGTATCATTGGCTGCTCCATGTATAACATGTTGGCCGCCGTACGCGGTGCCTATGACAGCTTTGAAAATGTCAAAGGGGTGAATTGCTGGGATATTCTACCAGGTCTTAATTTAGCTCTGGAACATAGCTGTGAAACGTTGGTAAATGGTGAGCCGTATCAGGGGCAATTACTTTTCCCTACCCAAAAATATAAAATTAAGATCAAAGCGCAGCAAGAGGTGTTGTGATGAATCATGTATTAAAGCAGATTGCCTCTCAAAAGCAGAGGGGGGATATCGTCATCATTGGTAAAGGTCCCAGTATTGACCAGATAGATTTATCCCTGCTTAAAAACTGTATTGTTATTAATACCAATGACTCCGAACTTATTTATCCGGGGGATATTGCAGTATTTCATCATGGCTGGGTACTGGACATCTTTGATGAACAAGCTCCTCAGTGTAAATTGTACGTCTCTGATCGTAATCTTCCTGAGGGCGTTGAACATCTATCCGCTGAATTTATACCCTATACTCCTGAGTCGGCAGATTTTCTGATTCAACGTTTTTTCTCTGAAACTATCCATATTGAAAGTGCAATTGTTGTTACAGCACTTAAAATTGCCAATCAGATTGCTCTATCTCAAAATGAGACCAAGAATGTGTATCTGCTTGGATTTGATTTTACGATAAAGGGGGGGTTCACTAGCAAGATCCCCTGCGCAGCCTTGCATGCCGAACCAGAATATCAAGAGCGAATTATCAGTAGTCAAGAACAGCTATTGCAGATGCTCCTTGCAGAAAAAACACGCCTGAATATCAATATCAATCATGTTGGTAATAAGCCTTACAGCGTATATTCTGTTGATGCATTTAATCAAGTGTTCGCTGCCCGCCATCGTGGAGTCGTGCTGCCCACACATGCCCAGATTTCCACTACATCATCACAAAATGGGGTGAAGGTGATCGCAGAGATTACTACTAATCACTTTGGTGATATGGACCGATTGAAGTCAATGATTGTAGCGGCCAAGCAGGCAGGGGCTGACTATATCAAACTGCAGAAGCGTGATGTTGAAAGTTTCTATAGCAGGGAGAAGCTGGAGTCACCGTACAACTCTCCTTTTGGCACCACCTTTAGGGACTATCGGCATGGCATTGAACTCAATGAAGAGCAATTTTCCTTTGTCGACTCTTTCTGTAAAGAGATTGGTATCGGCTGGTTTGCTTCTATTTTAGATATGCCCTCGTATGAGTTCATTCGGCAATTTGAACCAGATATGATCAAGCTACCATCAACTATATCTGAACATAAAGATTATTTGGCTGCTGTTGCTTCTGATTTTACTAAAGATGTAGTAATTTCAACTGGTTATACTGATGAGGCCTATGAGCGTTTTATCCTTGATAACTTTACCAAGGTTAGAAATATTTATCTGCTGCAATGCACCTCGGCTTATCCCACACCGAATGAAGATACCCAGCTAGGTGTGATAAGACATTATTATAATTTGGCGAAAAAGGATCCACGTATTATTCCTGGTTTTTCCAGCCATGATATTGGTAGCCTTTGTTCCATGATGGCTGTCGCAGCCGGTGCAAAAATGATTGAAAAGCATGTTAAATTTGGCAATGTGGCTTGGTCTCACTTTGATGAAGTTGCCATAGACTTGGTGAACGGCGATTTTGCCCAGTTCGTAAAAGACGTTCGTAAAGCAGAGCGAATTGTTGGTAGTGAAGTGAAGGTTATTCATTCGACTGAGCACCACAAATACTGGGTATCTCCCAGATAGTTCATTGCGGTACAAGCAATATAGGTGCAGAAAGTCAACCTGCTGCACCCTATTGGATAATTATATATGGCCTTCAATAAAGTTTGCGGTTGTCGACGTTGGCTATATCAGCCATTTCCAATGCATAGTTCTTTGGTTTAGCACCATCAAGTTATAGATTTGGGAATAGTTTCAACTGGTATTGATTGAATTGGGTTTCATCGTCGATGATTAATACTATTTGTAAAGACTTTATTGTTGATTTCTTATTATACCACAAACCCAAACTGGTCTAGGTCATCATTTGGTGTTGATAACGGGCTCTGATAATTTCTGCTCTTCTGCTATACTGGGGATTATGAAGAATATTAAGGCTGAGTGTATTGAGGTAGTGTTCTTTGAACCGACCATTCATGACAATATATTCTTCAATTCGTGAGTGATCCAGCAACTGGTTGAATTTAAAACACTGAGTGATGTTATCCTCTGTAATCGTATGGTTGCTGAACTAGTTGATGTAGCCGATAAGGTTTATACCAGATATCTTTTGGGGGGATTAGATAACGTAGCCGCGGATAGCAAACGAGATAGTTGAATTTTATTACCGTAATTTCTTCCATTGAGAAAAGCTTATTTTTCTTGGTGGTATTCGCAGTTATGTATCTTCCATAAAGACTTGGGAATATCTTGCTTGAAAGGCTATCTGGAGATAGTCTTAGTTATTTGATAAATATTTCAAATAGGAGGAGCCGTATGACTGTCATTTATACCCTCACTAAATCGTCACTTGTCAAGTCTGGTGGTCAATTACATTGGAATATTGATTCGCCATCAGAACAACAGCCACAAAAGATCGTCAATGGTCGGGTTGCGCTTCGGGGATGGTTACTGGCAGATGTGGAAAAAGATCTCCGTGTTGCGGTTAAAATTGAACATTTGACATACAGTTTTCCCTTCAATATAAAGCGCCCTGATGTTATTTCAGCTATACTGAAACAGCCACCTGAAAAACATCAAAGACTTCATTGTGGATTTGATATCAATGTCCCATTTTCTACTAAAATAATTATTGGCCTTGAGTCTGATGGGTTGATTACCTGGTTGGAAGAGTTATTATTTCTCCTGCCTGATAATTGAATTAAGTATCTATACCGATAGTATCGCGATAGATATATTTTTTTACAGGATGATAATTTGAGAATCTATATAGCCGCTATTATCAAGGATGAGTATTCAAGTTTACTTGAATGGATTGCCTACCATCGAGTATTAGGTGTTGATGGGTTTATTATTGCAGATAATGGCAGTCGTGATGGTAGCCGAGAATTACTATTTTCCCTCGCTCGCCTAGGTATTGTGACGATGTTCGAACAACCGACTTTGGTGAATCAAAAGCCACAATTACCTGCATATGAACATATTTTACGTAGCTGTCCCAGAGACATAGACCTGCTTGCATTTATAGATGCTGATGAATTTTTATTGCCACTTGAATCGGATACCAATTTGTCAGATTTTTTTTCTGAAAAGTTTCAGGATGAGAGTGTCAGCGCTATTGCATTGAATTGGGCAAATTTTGGTTCTAGTGGTGAATTGTTTGCTGAAGAGGGGTTGGTTATTGAACGTTTTACCTATCGTGCCCCGCAATCCTTTAACGTTCATCATAACTTCAAAAGCGTGGTCAAACCCGAACGAGTTAACCGCTTTCATAATCCGCATTATGCTGATTTGCGTTATGGTCGATATATCGATGCATTGGGTCGTGATTTGATTCTGCACCCGAGGCATGGTAATGGGGTTAGTGCTGAAGTGACTTGGAGCGGTGTCAGGGTAAATCACTATGCAGTTAAATCACTTGAGGAATTCTTGTTGGGCAAGCATCTGCGTGGTAGTGCTGCCACTGCTAATCGAGTAAAGCATAAAGATTATTTCAAGGCACATGATCGTAATGATGAAGAGTGCCTTCTCGCTGCCGCATTCTCAGAACAAGTAAAAGCTGAAATGGAACGATTAAGTGTGAAGTTGACTGAGTTACCAGCAGTTGAACCTATTCCTACTGGTTCTTGGTTCAAAAAAAAAATGAAGAAATGGATGGTTTGAATATATTGAGCAAGCACTTTGGTATTTATTTCTGCTCTTATCTACAGGTCTGCTAATAAGGATCTGTATCCCCCAGGTGTTACCTTGGACTGTAAGTTATATTATGTGTAGCTATTGCGATTGGCAGCCTCTGACATTGCCAGACTCGTTTTCTCTTCATTCTGGTTGGCTTCTGATTCGGGGGCGCGTGTTGACGACTCAAACTCGAGGTGAAACTCGTCTGCGCTGGCAATGCGGACAAGGAATATGGCATGAACAGAAGTTGCCGGTCACTCGTCGAGGCACGTTGCTGGAGCTGGTTTATCTACCCTCGGGAGCTAGTCATTTGTCTTTGCTGGCAAGTAATAAGGGCGCTGAGTGTAATGTTGAAATTACTCAGCTTTGTTGTGTATCCCGTGCCGAGAGTCTCTGGCGTCGATTGCGCCGGGTTGTACCTTTTTACCGACGCTTAACGAAGTCCAGACGCAAAAGGTTAGGCCTTTCATGGCATTTGTGGCTCACGGACTTGCAGCAAGCTTACCAACTTGTCAGCAGAGTTCGCGATGATAAACCACTCAATAGCTATGATGAGTGGCTAGCAGACTTCGACACCCTTGAACCCGCCGAATACAAGCTGATTAAGCGCCAGCTGGCTCGCTGGGGCACATTACCACGTTTCTGTTTGCATCTTGTTGGCGTTGGGGATGAACAGAGCCGCCACAAGACCCTGGAGAGTATTCAGGCACTCTGTTATCCGGCAAGCAATATAAACCTGCAGGAGCATGGTGCATATCCAGAAATCTCCAGTCAGTCAAGCGGCGAATGGCAGTGGGTGTTGCCTGTAGGGGCAGTGGTTTCGCCAAGCGCCTTATTTTGGGTTGCCCACCAGTTACGCCAGAATCCTGATTGTTTATGGATATACGGTGATCACGATCTGCTTGACGAGAGAGGTGAACGTCACTCTCCCAACTTCAAACCTGATTGGAATGAAACGCTGCTACAGAGCCAAAACTATATTAGTTGGTGTGGTTTGTGGCGTGAACAAGGTGCTGGCCGTGTTCCCTTTGATGCGGCGACATGCCATCAGTGGTGGCTACAGTTGGCAAAGATGTGTGAACCGAAACAGATAGTCCATATTCCATCATTGATGATGCATTTGCCTGTAAGAGCGTTGATTTCGGATGATTTTGAGTCGTTGAAAGATAAAGAAGATTTACTGCCATCAGGAGTGAGTATTGAGGCAGCACCTCATGGTGTATGTCGTTGGCGCTGGCCGTTGCCAGCGCAATTGCCATTGGTTTCAGTGATTATCCCTACTAGAAATGGTATTGCTCATTTACGCCCTTGTATCGAAAGCCTGATACAAAAGACGCAATATGCCAATATGGAAGTCATAGTGATGGATAATCAGAGCGATGAGGAGGAGACGCTTGCTTATCTTGCTCATATCGAACAGGTTTATGGCATTAGGGTGATTTCTTATGATCAACCGTTTAACTATTCAGCTATCAACAATCTGGCAGTGAGAAACGCACATGGAGATATGATCTGTTTGCTGAATAATGATACTCAGGTAATCAGTATTGACTGGCTGGATGAAATGGTTTCCCATTTATTACGCCCTGGCGTGGGTGTGGTAGGAGCAAAGCTGTATTACGGAAATGGTTTGATTCAGCATGCAGGCGATGCTGTCGGCCCTGGCGGTTGTGCAGATCATTTTCATAATGGTTTGTCAGCTAACGATCCCGGATATCAGCGTAGGGCTGTTAGTGCCCAAGAGCTGTCAGCTGTGACTGCAGCTTGTTTATTGACACATAAAGAGTTATATCTTGCGCTCGGAGGACTTGATGAAACGAATTTGCCGATAGCTTTTAATGACGTAGATTATTGTCTCAGAGTTCGAGATGCTGGCTGGAGAGTAATCTGGACTCCCTTCGCTGAACTGTATCATCATGAGTCTATTTCCCGTGGTAAAGATGTATCAAAACAACAGCAGATACGAGCGAAATCTGAGTTGCGCTATATGAAAAAACGATGGGCATGTGCACTTAAACACGATCCAGCCTACAACCAAAATTTGAGTTATGAACGTCCTGATTTCTCTTTAAGTAGAGCTCCTAATATAGTATTGCCATGGATGAATTAATTCGCAGGAAACTATTTAAGCCTTATCGTAAATTAAATAAACAGAGTTATGGAAGTCAGCAAAACTCTGAGGTTAACTTTGAACGATTGTTTATATTACATGAGGGAAAATCACCTACATTAGCCTATTTTGAATCGGCTATTATAAGTCGGTTTCCTGATGCAGAATATCATTTTATCGACACATTAGCATCCACTGATATATTTATTCCTAGAGGATCTGCCCTTGTCGTCATTAGATTCATCTCCCCAAAATGGCAACAGCACATAGAAAGATATAACGACAGGTTTTCTCGAATTGTTTATTTTATGGATGACGACCTGTTTGACCCGACTGCACTATCTACGTTACCAAAAGAGTATCGTACCAAGATAATAAGGAGGTCGGCGGCTCAGCATCGATGGATTACGCAATATTGTGATAACATTTGGGTTTCAACTGCCTATTTGGCTAATAAATATGCACATCTTAACCCGGAGATTGTTTCTGCTAAACCGTCACTGGCACTCATTGAAACACATCGATCAGTAAAAATCGCTTATCATGGCTCAAGTTCTCATCGGGAAGAAAAATATTGGTTGAGACAAATCGTAGAGGGGGTATTGGGAGAATGTCCCCGTGCCAGCTTTGAAATTTTTGGCGAGCATGATATTTATAAATATTATCGTGACCTACCAAGAGTTTCAGTACTGCATCCGATGAGTTGGCAAAATTATCTTGCGTATACCAAGACTCATCATCTGGATATCGGGTTAGCACCATTACTTGACTCTGACTTTAATTCGGCTCGCGGCCCCGTAAAATTTTATGATTTTGTCAGAATGGGGGCTGTAGGTTTATATAGTAATTGTGTACCATATAGTGACTTCATTGAACAAAATGTAAATGGAATCTTGCTGGAGAATGACCCACATATATGGATAAAAGCTCTTTCATTACTTGTTAGTGCAGATCATAAACGTAGCGAGTTGGCGTTCAATGCTAAAAAATATGCTTGTAAAATTGTAGGTGTCGAGTAAAAAGATATTTTTATTTAATTGGTGCTATTGAATGTTTAAAAATCGAACTGATTGGTGTTTTAATATTAATCATAGGTTATGATGCAAAAATATATTAGGCATTGCCTGCTTCAATTAACTTGAGAGTGTAAGTTGAATTGAAATATGGTTATATGATAAAGCAATATATGTTAATACATATGTCAACCGAAAATGCCATTATGTGTTTTTTACTTTATCTGTAACGACACAATATATAAAATAAGGCTAATAATCAAAACGCTTTTTAATTTGATTGTTTTGAATCAAGTGACTAAGAAATTCTCTTGCTGCAAATAACTCCCTTAGTGATTTTTTTTGAGTCTATTTTATTCTCTGGCATGTCATGCCCGCCACACAAATAAGTTTTTATCTCTAAGATGGTAACTATCAGTTATCATTCTTCGCTAATATTATGTTTCAGGGGGCTCCCTGTGGTATAGGTATTCTTATCAAAATACTTATTGATAATAAAGTGAAAGTAATTTGGTTATATGATTTAAAATTTTCTTTATTTATATGTTTATCATTGTGTCAATGATGGGATATTGTATGCCAGAAAGCATAGTGATACAGGGTGGATATAGAGTCTGCTTGGCAAAGGCATATAAAAATATTTAGTTCGGTATCCCGATATTTCTAATATATCGGAGTCAACAAGTTTATTTTTAATAGCTATTAATTGTAAAATAAGAGAGCGAAATATATGAAGATTCTCGTTACTGGCGGTGCTGGTTTTATCGGCTCTGCCGTGGTGCGTCATATCATTAGTGATACTGGAGACTCCGTTATCAATCTGGATAAACTCACCTATGCTGGCAATTTGGAATCTTTGGCCAGTGTATCGTCAAGTGAGCGTTATTCGTTTGAACAAGTTGATATCTGTAATCGTGCTGAGTTGGATCGGGTGTTTGCTCTGCACCAGCCAGATGCCGTGATGCATCTGGCTGCTGAAAGCCATGTTGATCGTTCTATCACAGGGCCAGCCGACTTTATCGAAACCAATATCGTAGGCACCTATACATTGCTGGAAGCGGCTCGCGCCTATTGGAGCAGTCTGGGCGAGTTGAGCAAGGCGGCCTTTCGCTTCCACCATATTTCTACCGATGAAGTATATGGCGATCTGCCCCATCCGGATGAAGTAGCCTCCGGTGAGGCATTGCCGCTCTTTACCGAAACTACCTCCTACGCTCCTAGCAGTCCCTATTCTGCCTCCAAGGCTTCCAGCGATCATCTGGTGCGTGCTTGGTACCGTACGTACGGCCTGCCAACCATTGTCACTAACTGCTCCAACAACTATGGCCCTTACCACTTTCCCGAGAAGCTGATCCCGCTAGTGATCCTCAATGCGCTGGATGGCAAGCCGCTGCCGGTTTATGGTAAAGGTGACCAAATTCGTGACTGGTTGTATGTGGAAGATCATGCACGAGCACTCTACAAGGTAGTGACCACTGGCTTGGTCGGGGAGACTTATAACATAGGCGGTCACAACGAGAAGCAGAACCTGGATGTAGTACATACTATTTGTGATCTGCTTGACGAGATGGTACCGAAAGCTGGCTCTTATCGCGATCAAATTACTTATGTGGCGGATCGCCCCGGACACGATCGCCGATATGCTATTGATGCTTGCAAGATGAGCGCTGCGTTGGATTGGCAGCCAGAGGAGACTTTTGAGTCAGGTATTCGCAAGACCGTGCAGTGGTATCTGGATAATCAACAATGGATTAACAACGTCAAGAGTGGTGCCTACCAATCCTGGATTGAACAAAACTATAGGGAGCGTACCTGATGCATATTCTGTTGTTTGGCAAAAATGGTCAGGTAGGATGGGAGCTGCAGCGTGCATTGGCGCCTCTGGGGCACATCACTGCCGTTGATTTTGACTCCACCGACTATTGCGGTGATTTTAGCAATTCTGCAGGGGTGGCTGAAACGGTACGTCTCGTCAAGCCGGATGTGATTGTTAACGCAGCGGCCCATACTGCAGTCGACAAAGCGGAGAGTGAGCGGGAATTTGCCGAGTTACTCAATGCAACTAGTGTGGCGGTTATTGCCAAAGAAGCTGAAGCATTAGGTGCGTGGCTAGTACATTATTCCACCGACTATGTTTTCGATGGAAGTGGTGAACGTCCTTGGGTGGAAACCGATGTGATTTCCCCGCTCAACGTCTATGGCGAAACCAAGCTGGCAGGGGAACACGGTGCGGCACTCTGCTCACGTCACCTTATCTTTCGTACCAGTTGGGTTTATGCTGCGCGCGGTGCCAACTTCGCCAAAACTATGCTGCGTCTTGGCAAAGAGCGTCGCGAGATATCGGTCATTAATGATCAGTTTGGCGCTCCAACTGGAGCTGAGTTGCTGGCCGATTGTACCGCCCATGCAATCCGAGTTGCGCAGAGCAAACCCGAGGTGGCCGGCCTGTACCATTTGGCTGCCTCCGGTACTACCACTTGGTTTGACTACGCCCGGTTGGTGTTTGACAAAGCCAGAGACGCAGGAGTTGAACTGGCGGTCACACAGCTTAATGCGGTGCCGACAGGCGCCTTTCCGACCCCGGCGAAACGTCCTCATAATTCCCGACTTGATACTAAAAAATTCCAGCGTACATTTGATCTGGTTTTGCCGGACTGGTCAGTCGGTGTTGAGCGGATGTTGACTGAGATCATGGGGAAGTAAACCACAGGTGAGAATAAAACAGAAAGGCGCGGCTCAAGCCACCTTATTCTTATGTAATTTAAAAATAAGAAACAAGCATCATGACTAAACGTAAAGGTATTATTCTGGCCGGTGGATCTGGCACACGTCTCTATCCGGTTACTATGGCGGTGAGCAAGCAGTTGTTGCCCATCTATGACAAGCCGATGATCTACTACCCGCTGAGCACTCTGATGCTGGCTGGAATTCGCGATATTTTGATCATTAGCACTCCACAAGATACTCCTCGCTTTCAGCGATTGCTGGGTGATGGCAGCCACTGGGGACTGAATTTACAATATGAGGTTCAGCCAAGCCCAGACGGGTTGGCACAAGCTTTTATTCTGGGTGAAGAATTCATTGGTTCAGCCCCGTGTGCACTGGTGCTGGGGGATAACATCTTCTACGGTCATGACCTACAGAAACAGTTGGAGGCAGCCGCGGCCAAAGAGACCGGTGCTACTGTATTTGCCTATCATGTGCACGACCCTGAACGTTATGGAGTTGTCGAATTTGATAATCAAGGTACCGCTATTTCACTGGAAGAAAAACCATTGGAGCCTAAGAGTAGCTACGCAGTCACTGGCCTCTATTTCTACGACAACAGCGTTGTGGAAGTTGCCAAGGGTCTCAAGCCATCGCCGCGTGGTGAGTTGGAAATCACCGATGTGAACCGTATTTACCTGGAGCAAGGCAATCTATCGGTGGCAATGATGGGGCGTGGTTATGCCTGGCTTGATACCGGTACCCACGAAAGCCTAATTGAAGCGAGCAACTTTATTCAGACCATCGAGACGCGTCAGGGATTGAAAGTGGCTTGTCCGGAAGAGATTGCTTATCGCCAGAAGTTTATTAGTGCCGACCAGGTTCGTGAGCTTGCTGCTCCGTTGGCAAAAAACGCCTATGGGCAATATTTATTAAAAATGATTGATAAGGCGTGATGTAATTGAGAAGGGGGAGGGAAATAAGCTTCCCCTAAAAATATTTAATTAAATGTGGGTATATAGATGAATGTAATCAAGACAGCAATTCCTAGTGTGCTTATTTTTGAGCCAAAAGTATTTGGAGATGAGCGTGGTTTTTTCTTTGAGAGTTTTAATCACAAGTTGTTTGAAGAGGCGGTAGGATATCCAGTTACCTTTGTGCAGGATAATCACTCAAAATCTTCTAAAGGGGTACTGCGTGGCTTGCACTATCAGTTACCTCCCCATGCCCAGGGCAAGTTAGTGCGTTGTGTAGCCGGTGAAGTGTTTGATGTTGCGGTAGATATTCGCAAAAGCTCACCGAGCTTCGGACAATGGGTTGGCGTTCATCTTTCAGGGGAAAACAAACGACAGTTATGGATTCCGGAAGGATTTGCCCATGGTTTTGTAACACTGACTGAATCGGCCGAATTTTTGTATAAAACAACTAATTATTATGCCCCTGCCAGTGATAGAGGCATTGCATGGAATGATCCCACGATTGGTATTAGGTGGCCCGAGTTAAAGGCGGACATTCTCACTTCAGCAAAAGATAGTATTGCAAAGTCATTAGAGAGCGCAGAGCTGTTCATCTAAATCACACTTTATACACCATTGTAGAGAATCTTCAGTTCACAGAGACAACATGTATTTATATACGGGATCGAAAGGGATTCTTGCCAGAAAAAATAATATTGAGCCTATGCTTGGTCACCCATTGCTTTATATGAAAGGAGACGAGGCTTTTTCTAAAAATGACGTTTTAGTTGGCTGGGGAAAAAAATCTAATACTAAGCAGATTAAACAGAAAGCTCAAGAGTTAGGAATATCTTATTGGCAACTTGAAGATGGTTTTATTGGCTATATCGGGCATCCAGCAAAAGGAGGAAAGGCGGTTTCTCTTATTGCTGACCCTCTGGGGATATATTATGATGCACATCAGACGAGTCAATTAGAACAGCTTATTATTGAACCTGTTGATACGGCTTTACTTGCGCGCGCTGAGCATCTGATCTCTGATATTTTGCGTTTAGGAATCACCAAGTATAACTGCTATACCAATAGCACTGAGCATACATTTAATGGCTCTGTCCGTGCTACTGACGGGCCTTCTTTAGATTTACCGACACATATACAACCTGAGTTATTCACCCTCACGGCTCATTCAAACTTAGCACGTTTACTGGATGATCCAAGACCGCGTATTTTACTTGTGGATCAAGTAGCGGGAGACTTGTCAATTTCTGGGGCTCTTGCTTGCGAAGCTGATTTTGTTTCTATGGTGGTCGAGGCTCGCCGTAATCACCCTAATGCGCGTCTATTGTTGCGAACACACCCAGATACACGCTTTAGCAAAAAAAGCGGCGTGTTAGCACGTTTAGTGGGGCGTGATCCTCGACTGGCTGATGTTGAGGTGGTGAGTGAACCTTGCCATCCGCATAGAATAATTCGTATGGTGGATGCGGTGTACACAGTTTCATCGCAGGTTGGCTTTGAAGCGTTGCTGTTGGGCAAACCTGTATATTGCTTCGGTATGCCATTTTATGCTGGGTGGGGGTTAACGCATGACAGTAAACGTTGTATACGCCGTGAAGAAGCAATGTCAGCCGAAGGCGTTTCATCTATTTCATTGCCCCGCTTAGTTGCGGCGGCGTTGATCCGTTATCCGCGTTATTTAGATCCTATATTGGGAAAACGTTGTGAGGTAGAAGATGTTGTAGCGATTTTGGCTCAGCAGCAGGTAGAGCCCAAACCTTGGCGTCGTCTTTATCTCGTTGGTTTTTCTCTGTGGAAGCGTGCTTTTATACGCACATTTTGTGCGTATTTGGCAGATGAACTTTGTTTTGTTCGTACTGTGCCCTCACAGTTAAAAGATGATGAACAGGTGTTGGTGTGGGGAAACCGTTATCCTGAACTGCAATCAGTGATCCGGATTGAAGATGGTTTTATCCGCTCCAACGGATTGGGGTCTAATTTATGTCGACCTTCATCACTCTCGATTGACCCCGTTGGAATCTATTTTGATAGCCGCCGTCCGAGTAAGCTTGAGCAGTTACTCACTACGTACGTTTTAGATGCGAAAGAAGAAGCACGCGCAGAGTCATTATTAGCGCAATTACAATCATCACGAGTCAGTAAATACAATGTGGGGAGTACACAAGAATATGAGCCCCCTAACGACGGACGTGAGTTGATTCTAGTGGTTGGTCAGGTTGATGGTGATGCATCCATTTTGTGTGGTAGCCCGATTATCCGCAGCAATGAACAGTTGTTGTGGGCTGTGCGTGAAGCTAAACCGAATGCACATATTCTGTTCAAACCTCATCCGGATGTGGTATCTGGCAATCGAAAAGGTACTATTTCGGCGCGTTGTTTAGCACACTGTGTTGATAGCCAAGTATCTGATATTAGACTGGAATCGCTATATCCACACATAAATGAGTTACATACCATGACTTCGCTTAGTGGATTTGAGGCACTAGTTCAAGGAGTGAAGGTTACGACATGGGGACAGCCGTTTTATAGTGGTTGGGGATTAACACAAGATAAGCATCCATCAGAAAGACGCCATCGTACATTAACGTTGAGTGCATTAGCATATATTACATTAGTAAAATATCCGCGTTATATAGATTGGAAGTCAGGGCTTTGGTGCAGCCCTGAACAATTAATTCATCTATTATCTACTCAAAAAAAAGCTACGACGGCAGGTGTTAAGTGGTGGCAGCGTTGGCGAATTAAGTTAGTTTCTTTTGCTCAAACTTTGAGACTTTTTCGTTCACTTTTACCCTGATGATTTTTTTTGTGAGTTAATATATTATTGCAGGGCAGTTTGGGATTATGTGATTAAACAATCAGCAATAAATTATTATTGGTAGAGTATCAAAGGAAATATATTAAATGTCACCCGTGATATGTGGATAGAGCACTATTTGAACAGTTAAAATCATTATGCAAGGTTGATATTTTTTGTTACTATATGGCACTAATATATTTTCAGATAAGATAACTTTTCAGAACTCTATTTTATTGATAAAATAAGCAGGAAAATAATTAAATTTGGGAGGAATCAGTTTTCTGATAATGTTCTGTTATTAAAACATTATCCCATGGGGCGTAGTTATATCAATTAGCAGGATCTTATGAGTTAACTAACATCAGCTTTGAATTTTTAATGGTGGTAATTTAT
>SKEC01000146.1_pt1 | contig 78795 bp, 72 predicted proteins | sample 4826641 | NCBI WGS metagenome assembly SKEC01 (sample SAMN11008819, study PRJNA524170) | human gut metagenome | biome: Human fecal sample; material: Feces; isolation source: fecal sample from pouch patient p18, p21 | host: Homo sapiens | place: Israel: Tel-Aviv | collected 2015-12-22
TCTCTTTGTATCTATGTATAAGATGTATTTAAAGAATCCTGAAGAAATAGGCTCAATGAGGGGTTATTTAGATATTTCTCAGGAACAGATTACATATGCAGTGAACAAGTTTACTAAATTCTTTGTACCTATTGTTTATGGGTTTGTCGCATTTTTCGTCATCACTATTTATGTAGCAGTTATAATACCGATGATGAATGTTATTGGAGATATTTAGGAGGTTCTATGAAAAATAATAAAGCAGGTTTTACTTTAATCGAAATGATATTCTGTATTTCTGTTATTCTTGTGATTTTATTACTTGTTATTCCTAATGTTACAAGTAAGAATAATGTAGTAAAAGGCAAAGGATGTGAAGCACAGGTGGAAGTTGTTAATTCACAGATTATACTTTATCAGATAGAACATGATGAATTACCTACAAGTATTTCTCAATTAACATCTGGTTCTAATCCTTACCTCACTCAAAAACAGGCTACATGTCCAAATGGAAAATCTATTTATATATCAAATGGACAAGCTTATGTATAAGAAGGGATTTACGGTTATTGAGATGTTATTTGTTTTGTCTATTACAATCTTTCTATCATCACTTTGTATGACTATGCATACACGCACAATTAATGAACAGGAAGAAATAGCGCTTATTAAAGCAATGTTTGATGAAGCAAGAGCAATGGCTATAGTAGAAAAAGATACAGTAAAGGTATCAGTCTCTAATCATCGCATTGATTTGATTGGGAAAGAAAATAAGACGTTAAATCTAGAGGAAGGCTATCAGTTTCTTACAAATCATACATTTACATATAATGATCACGGACGTATTAAAATAGCCAAGACTCTTGTTTTAAAAACACCTCATCATACAAGAAAGTTTGTGTTTCAGTTAGGAAGTGGTGCTTATTATGTTACTTAATCATAAAGGAAATACACTTATTGAGTCACTTTTCGCATTGTCTATTTATTTGATGATTGTGGTTTATTTTGTTGAATCTTTGACTGTATTGAATAAGGCACAGCTTAGATTTAGATATGTTCAAGAAAATAGTAATAAACAGGAATTACGCATTGCAGAGGAAGGAGATGATCTCCAATCAAAACTCAAAGAGGCTTTACGCTCGTAGAAATGTTGTTGTCTTTAAGTATTTGTTTAATGATTGTCTTGAATGTACCTTCTATCATACGTGTCTTAAAGATCCCTGTAGTGAGTTATAATCAGGATATTGCGGTAGGCGCTAAACAGCTTGCTGATTATCTTCTTGTTTCCAAGATTAAGACATATAGTGAAGATATTGGATATTATGATGAGAAAGGTGAAGAGAATACCATTATCTTTGATAAGAGAAGGCTTGTTAAAACACCTGGGTATGAAATATTAATAACTGATATAGATGATGTCATTTTCTTTGAAAAAGATGCATATATGTATATGACCATTACGAGAGGACAACAGAAATATACATATATGATCTGTGATTTATATAGAAAGCAGGAAGATTATGTCGAGGAATAGGGGAAGCATATTACAAGTAGTTTTAGTGATCTTCCTAATATTATTTACAAGTATATTCAGCTATTGTACGCTTGTAACAAGACAATATGAATTAACACGCTATCAGAGAATGATGAATGAACAAAGACGTATAGAAATACTATTAAGAAGACATTGGCGTTCTACAATTGATCAGGACATACTACTTAGTGATACCTATGAAATAGAAGAGAGTATTATTAGTTATACTGTAGACGATGATGGAAGGGATTATCTTATTGATTGTGATATTACCACAAAGTCTTATCACTATACCATGCAGGTTAAAATTGATATGGAAACTTTAGATATGCATGAGTGCATATATGGGCATTAATGGATACTTTACTTTATACTATTATTTATGATATAATGATGTCCGATTAGAAAGGATGATATAAAGTTATGATTAATGCAACTGATTTAAGACCAGGAGTAACATTTGAATATGATGGCAATCTTTATGTATGTTTAGATTATAGCCACAACAAGACAGCACGTGCTGCTGCAAACATTCGTGTTAAGATGAAGAACATGAGAACAGGAACTACTACTGAAATGACTTTTGGTAGTAATGCAAAGGTAAAGAAGGCTCAGGTAGAAAAGAGCAAAATGCAGTATTTATATGACAATGGTGGTATGTTAGTATTCATGGATAATGAAACATATGACCAGGTTGAAATTCCTGCAGACCGCTTAGAATGGGAAATCAACTTCATGAAACCTTCTGATAATGTAGAAGTAACAAACTATGAAGGTGAAATTTTAGGTGTCGCATTACCAGTCAATGTACCATTCAAGGTTATTGAAACTGAAGCAGCAGTTAAAGGTGATACTGCAACAGGTGCAACTAAGTATGCAACTATTGAAACAGGTTACCAGATCAAAGTACCTTTATTTATTGAAGAAGGCGAAGTTGTTGTTGTAAATACAGTTGAAGGTAAATATACAGGAAGAGCTTAATCTCTTCCTTTTTTTCATAGGGGATATTGTATCAATACTTGTAATTATCCCTGTTTTCTTATAAAATATAATGTAAAGAAAGAAGAGGTAATAGTATGGCACGTAATGAATATTATACATATAAGGATAGCCCAATTAATGGCGATATCATGATGAGTGTTCAAGTTTTTGATATTATCACTAAGCAGGTAGCTGCTGAAGATAAGGATATTAAGCTTGATACATCGAAAGGTTTTTCTGTAACAGGTACTAAGAATCTTGTGAACTGTACAATTAAAGATAATGAAGTTTATATTACAGTTCATGTTCGTATTAAATACGGTACAAACATTACAGCCAAGACAAAAGAATTACAGAAGAAAATTGCTTCTGGAATTAAAGAAATGGCTGCTGTGACAGTAAAGAGTGTTGATGTTGTAGTAGAAGCTATTGATTTCTAAAAGCAAGTCTAACTTGCTTTTATTTTTTTTGAAGAAGCAAAAAGATGTAAAATCTTTTATAAAAAGTGTTGATGTGTTAAAATGAATGAGTATTATGGAGGTCCTTTAAAATGGAAAAAACAATTAGACAAATTGCTAGAGAAAAAGCAGTTATTGCAGTATATCAATGGTTAACAGTTGATGCATCTAAGGAAGAACTTAAAGAATATGTTCATGCTGATGAAGCATTACTTGAAGGAAGATCAGCAGAACAGTTCTGTTATTGGTTGATTGATACAGTTATGGAAAATAAGAGTTCTTATGAAACTTTATTGAATACTAAATTAAAGAGAGGCTGGTCTTTTGATCGTTTAAATAAGATGGAACAGGCCATTCTTCTTGTTGCAACATGTGAATTATTAGAATCAGAATTAGATAAGAGTATTGTAATTAATGAAGCAGTTATTAATGCAAAAGAATATTGTGATGAAGATTCTTATAAATTTATTAATGGCGTTTTAACTGCAATTGAATAATGGAAAGACAATATGTAAGCGTACATGCTTTAAATCGTTATATTAAAGCTGTACTGGATAATGATATGCAGCTTCGAACTGTATATATTCGTGGCGAGATATCTAATTATCGTCCACATCCCTCAGGTCATATGTATTTTACTTTAAAGGATGATCAGACAGAATCATCCATTAGTGCAATTATGTTTGCATCACAGGCACGTTATTTAAAGTTTAGACTAAGAGATGGTATGAAGGTATTTATCACAGCACAGGTTTCTGTATTTGAAAGAGCAGGAAGATATCAGCTTTATGTAAGAAGTATGCAGGAAGATGGTTTAGGTAATCTTTACCTTCGCTTCAATGAGTTAAAGCAGACCTTAGAAAAAGAAGGTCTCTTTAATACAATGCATAAAAAGGCTATACCTGTAATGCCTGAACGTTTAGCTATTCTTTCAGCTAAACAAGGGGCTGCCTTGCAGGATGTGTTACGTATACTCCATCAACGTTATCCATTAGTTAGACGAGATATCTATCCTGTACCAGTACAGGGAAGAGATGCTTATAAGTATATTGTAGAGACATTAAGACAGGTTGATCAATTGGGTTATTCTACTATTCTTCTTGTAAGAGGTGGAGGTTCTATTGAAGATCTATGGAATTTTAATGAAGAGGCACTCGCACGTTGTATTTATGATTTAAAAACACCTATTATTACAGGTGTAGGACATGAGACAGATTTTACATTAGTTGATTATGTTAGTGATTTACGTGCACCTACGCCTACAGCAGCTGCAGTAGCTGCAGTACCTTCTCAAAAGGAACTTTTAAGTCATCTCGAAAATAAGATTATGCAATTATCGAATGTCATGAGAAAGACTATTTATCTAGAAAAACAAAAACTAGAACAGTATACACATTCCTATGTTTTTACTGATCCTTCTAGAATATTCGAAACAAAATTCATGAAATTGGATAATGTTCATCTTAAGCTGAATAATTATAAAATTAGAATTAAACAAAAATCACATTATGAAATGCATAAAAAAGTAATTCAACTCAATACGTTGATTAAACAGAAACAATTGATTGAGACAAAGAATATCAGTAATAAACAGGAATTACTTAAAAATTGTTTTGAGAATTATTTGAAAAATAAAAAGACTTCATTCTCTTATTGTATTGAAAAACTTGATTTATTAAGTCCTTTAAAAACATTACAAAGAGGTTATATCATTACTAAAAAGAATGATGCAATCATTAAGAGTGTGAAAGATCTTCATACAGATGATACAATTACACTTGTTTATGCAGATGGTGAAAAAGAAGTCATAGTGAAGTAGGTGATGATATGGCAGAAAAGACATATGAAGAAGCAATGGCACGTTTAGATGAAATCATTGATTTATTAGAAAACAATGAAGCGTCCTTAGATGAGAGTTTAGATCTTTATAAAGAAGGCGTGTCACTCGCTGCATTTTGTGATACAAAATTAAAAGATGTAGATCAAGAAGTAACTAAAATTTTTGAGGAAAATCAGTTAAAAGATTATCTAGGTGATGATGATGAATAATATGATTGAAGAAGTGAATGAACGATTAAAAGAAATCTTATCTCAATATCGTCCAGGTTTAGTAAAAGAAGCAATGAATTATTCTGTGATGGCTGGCGGTAAGAGATTAAGACCTCTTCTTTTTATTCAGACATTAAGAGCATATAATGTGGATTATCATAAATATATAGATATTGCATGTGCTATCGAAATGATACATACATATTCTTTGATTCATGATGACCTTCCAGGAATGGATAATGATGATTTGAGACGTGGTAAACCAACATGTCATAAACAATTTGATGAAGCCACTGCCATTTTAGCAGGCGATGCTTTATTGAATGAATCTATGAATGTGATTTTAAGAATGGATTTAAATGATGCACTAAAACTCAAGGTATTAGTTTCTTTATATCAGGCATCCGGGATGGATGGAATGATTTATGGTCAGCAGCAGGATATGTACTTTGAATCGCATAAGGCATCTCTTGAAGAATTACAGGCTATTCATCATGATAAGACAGGTGCACTTATTTCTGTACCAATGAAGATTGCTGGACTTATTGCGAAAGAAGAAGACGCAAACGCTTTAGAAGATATTGGATTCAAACTTGGCCTTGCATTCCAGATTCAGGATGATATTCTAGATGTCACAAGTACAACTGAAACATTGGGCAAAAGAGTAGGTAGTGATATTACAAATCATAAGTCTACATATGTTTCATTACTTGGTTTAGAAGAATCACAAAAGCGTGTAGAAGATTTATTTGAAGAATGCTTAGCTAATGTGTATGGTTTACAACTTAACCATGGATTAATGATTGAATTATTCCAAATTATTATGAAAAGAGTGAATTAAATGGAAATTAAGAAGATTGAGAATCCTCGATTCTTGAAACAATTGAATATTACAGAATTAAATCAATTATCACAGGATATAAGGGATTTTTTAATCGAAAACGTTTCTCAGACTGGCGGGCATTTCTCTAGTAATCTAGGTATTGTGGAATTGACTGTTGCTCTTCATTATGTATTTGATTCACCTGATGATAAATTTCTTTTTGACGTCGGACATCAGTCTTATGCTCATAAGATTTTGACTGGTAGAGCATCTCAGTTTCCTATGTTAAAGAAATATGGTGGATTATGTGGCTTCCAGAATCGTCAGGAAAGTATTTATGATCCTTGGGAAGCAGGTCATTCTTCTACAACTATATCAGGGGCAACAGGTCTGGCTCTTGCTCGAGATCTTAAAAAAGAAAAATTTGAAGTAATAAGCGTGATTGGTGATGCTGCTTTAATGAGTGGAGAATCTTTAGAAGCACTCAATTTCCTTGGTGGTATAGATACAAAGGTTATTGTGATACTAAATGATAATAATATGTCTATTTCACGTAATGTAGGAGGATTATCTAATTTTTTATCTGATGTTAGAATGTCATATCAATATAACCAAGCTAAAAATAATTATACTGAAATCCTTTCACAATCTTCTATGGGACAGAAAATATTTGATGTTACTAAGAAGGTTAAGGATAAGGTAAAAAAGAAAATTTTACTTGATACACCATTTTCACAATTTGATTTGGATTATATTGGCCCAATTGATGGACATAATATAGCTGAATTGATTCGTGCTCTAGAGACAGTAAAGAGTTTAGATCATAGTGTTGTACTCCATGTCCTTACTAAAAAAGGAAAGGGATATGAACCAGCAGAAAAGGATCATTCAGGTATTTATCATAGTGTTGCACCTTTTGATATATCTAAAGGTGTGCAAAAAGTTGTTGATGATGAAAAACATTCATGGAGTCAATCAGTAAGTGATCATATTGAGTATTTGATGAGTAAGAATGATGATATATGTGTGATAACTCCTGCAATGATTACAGGAAGCTGTTTACAGAATATCTTTAAAAAGTATCCTGAGCGATCTTTTGATGTGGGTATTGCAGAAGAACATGCGATGACTCTTGCAGCAGGTCTTTCGCAAGGAGGAGAATTTCCGTTCTTAAGTGTTTATTCTTCTTTCTTTCAGCGTGCTTATGATCAATTGAATCATGATATTGCGAGAATGCATCTTCCATGTCTTATTGGAATTGATCGTGCCGGACTTGTAGGTGGTGATGGTGCAACACATCACGGTGTCTTTGATATTGGTTTGATTGCACCTATTCCAGGAGTAGTTATCATGGCTCCTAAAGATGAAGTAGAAGCGCAGAAACTTATCAATACAGCATATTACAATAAAGATTATCCGTATGTGATGCGTTATTCTAAAAATAAAGTCCTTAATACCCATCAACATACTGATGAGACTATAAAACTAGGTCAGTGGGAATTAATCAAAGAAGCAAATGATGCAATGATTAATGTAGTGACTTATGGCGATAATGTGAACGCTGTAGTAGAAATGGCAGAAGCAGATCATCTACCTATTAATATTATTAACGCACGATTCATTAAGCCGGTAGATACAGAAATGTTGGAAAGAATAAGCGATAAACCAATTATTGTTTATGAAACAGACCTGATCAATGGGTCTTTAGGCAGTATCATGAGTTTATATTATGAAAAGAATCATATAGATGTTGATATGAGTTTTATAGGTATTGAAGATCACTATGTCACTTTTGGAGATAATGAATCCTTATATAAACAGGAACATATTTCGTTGAATGATTTGAAAAATAAAATTGAGGAAATAAAACATGAAAAAAGAAAGAATTGATATTTTATGTGTCCAGCAGGGGTTGTTTGAGTCTAGAAATCAGGCTCAAAGAGCCATTATGGCGGGCATTGTAAGAGATGAAAATGATTATATTGATAAGCCAGGAACAAAGATTCCAGTTGATACAAAACTTTTTGTCAAGGGTGAAAAATTAAAATATGTATCACGTGGTGGTTTGAAACTTGAAAAAGCGATTGAACTATACAATTTAGATCTTACAGATGTCATTATGATTGATATTGGTTCATCTACTGGAGGCTTTACTGATTGTGCGCTTCAGCATGGGGCAAAGAAGGTTTATGCTGTAGATGTAGGAACCAATCAGCTTGTATGGAAACTTCGTAATGATGAACGTGTAGAAGTCATGGAACAATATAATTTCCGTTATGCTAAGCTTGATGATTTTAAGTATGGCATGCCTACATTTGCTTCTATTGATGTTTCTTTTATTTCTTTAAGACATATGTTCAATGCATTAAAGAATGTGATTGCGCCTGATGGTGTAATCGTATCTTTAATCAAGCCTCAGTTTGAAGCAGGTAAAGATGATGTTGGAAAACATGGTATTGTAAAGGATCCAAAGGTTCATAAAAGAGTTATTGAAGAAGTCATTGGCTATGCAAATGATAATGGCTTCTCTTTAAAAGGTTTAACATTCTCACCTATTACTGGTGGGGAAGGTAATATTGAATTCTTAGGTTATTTTGTAAATGATCATCAAGAGAATTCAGCTTATTGTATTGATGATGTTGTAAGTGAAGCACATAAACATTTTAATGAAAGTAGGTGATTTTAAATGTTGAAAAGTCTATTTATCTCTTCTTTTGTCATTATCGATCAAACAACCGTTGACTTTGATGAAGGCATGACAGCCTTAACAGGTGAAACAGGCGCAGGTAAATCTATTATTATTAATGCACTCGAACAATTATGTGGTGCAAGAGCATCTTCTTCACTTGTAAGAAAAGGCTCTAAGAAAGCAGTCATTGAAGGTGTTTTTGATATGAATGATTCAATTCAGAAGATTCTAGACGAATTGAATATAGACGGTGATGATGATCTTATTATCACAAAAGAGATATTAGACAATGGACGTTCAACAATTAAAATCAATTATCGCACTGTCACAAATAGTGCTTTAAAACAAGTGGCTCCCTACCTATTAGATATTCATTCACAATATCAGACACAGGAAATTTTTAATGTAAAAAATCATTTAAAGATATTGCAGTCATTTATGAATCACCAGGATGACTCATTACTATCTGAATATCATAAATACTACTTTGAATATAAGAGAATTTCACAGAAGCTCAAGAAACTTGAACAAGAGGATCTGAGTGATGAAAGAATAGAATATTATCAGAAACAGTATGATGAACTAAAGGATTTTGAATATACAGATGAAATAATTGATCAGCTTGAAGAAGAACTCAGAATGATGAAAAACTATGAATCCATGCATAAATATATGACTGAGTTTGATGAAGCTATGTCTGACAAGCAAGGTGCATTAAATCAAATAAATGATGCATTAAGCGCACTTGGTCATATGAGTAATACAGAATCTTTTAATGAATTATATGATGAATTCTATAATCAATATTATAGTATGCAGGATCTTGTAGATCGCATAGAAACAGCGTTTGATTCTATTGATTTTGATGAATATCGTTTCAATGAACTTCAGGAAGAACTTTTTACTATTCATCGCCTGCAAAGAAAGTATGGATACTCAGTAGATGATATCTATCAGGCACAGACAGAATTAAAAGAAAAGCTAGATGCCGCGTTGAATCGTGAAGATGTGCTTGCTGATTTAAATAAACAAAAAGATCAAGCTTATCATGAAGCATATCAGATTGCGTCAAAACTAACATCGTTAAGAGAAGAACAGGGACTCATTTTTGTTGATACACTAGAAAAAGAATTAAAAGATCTTTATTTACCTGATGCAAAACTAAAGGTAGATATAAAGGAATGCAGTCTTAGTGATACTGGAAAAGACGACATTACGTTTATGGTTTCTATGAATAAAGGACAGGCTTTTACTCCTTTAAATGAAACAGCAAGTGGTGGTGAAATATCACGTTTGATGTTAGCCATTAAAACAATTACTATGAATCAAAACCATATGAATACAGTTGTTTTTGATGAAATTGATACAGGTGTGAGTGGTAAAGTTGCTGATGCAATTGGATTAAAGATGCATTCTATTTCATTAAACAATCAAGTATTATGTATTACACATTTGCCTCAAGTGGCCATTCATGCTGATCATCATTATGCGATTAAGAAATCATCTCATGATGAAGAAACATATTCAACGCTTGCAGTATTAAATGAAGATGAAAGAATAGAAGAAATTGCGAAGATGCTTTCTGGTGATGTGATTACTCCAGAAGCAATCGATAATGCGAAAAGATTATTACAGGGATGAGCATATAACACATATGCTCATTTTTTAGGAGGATAGGTATGCGTATTATATTTCATATTGATATGAATGCATTTTATGCAAATTGTGAGATTTCTCAGCATCCAGAATTAAAAGGAAAACCTATTGTCATTAGTCATAATTCTAAAAGAAGTGTTGTCTCTACTGCTTCTTATGAAGCAAGAGAATTTGGTGTTCATTCCGCAATGCCTCTATTTATGGCAAAAGAGAAATGTCCTGATCTAATAGTAGTAGAACCACATTTTAATCTTTATCATAACTTATCACAAAGATTCTTTGAAATCGTTTATACGTATAGTAAAAAGGTAGAAATAGCCAGCATTGATGAATGTTATGTGGATATGAGTGATTATTTCACATCGACTCATGCGCAGCCTTATGTTGTAGCAAAGGAAATACAAGATAAGATTTTAGAAACTTTATCTCTTCCTTGTTCTATTGGGATATCTCCTAATAAGTTTCTTTCTAAAATGGCTTCTGATATGAAAAAACCTTTAGGTATTACTATTATTACTCAAAGAAACTTAAAAGAAGTATTATGGCCTATAAAAGTAGGGGATATGTATGGCATAGGAAAAAAGACAGCACCTAAACTAGAAGAAGTAGGTATTAAGACAATTGCGGATATTGCGAATTATGATAACTATCAGACGATTAGACAATTTCTAGGAAAGAATACACTTATATATTATAATCGTGCCAATGGTAGAGATTTATCTCCTGTTGTTTATGAAGATACGGATATGAAATCTATTGGTCATTCTACGACTTTTGAAAGTGATATTAGTGATGAAGATAGCTTAAAAGAGGAATTCAAGAAGGTATGTTTAACTGTAGCTGAACGTGCATCAAAACATGATATGTATTCTAACTGTGTTGTGATAACATTAAAATATACAAGATTTAAAAGTGTTACAAGACAAATGCTGGTACAGGAATATATGAATGATTATGAGAAAATATATAGCTATGTGATGATGCTTTTTAATAAGCATTATACCCATGAACCATTAAGACTTATTGGTGTTACTCTTAATAATGTAAAAAGAAAAGAAGCAATCATTGAACAGATGAATATATTTGATACAAAGAATAAAGCAGTAGATCCTATTGATAGTTTGATTGAAAATATCAATAAAATGACGAGTGCACATCTGATTAAAGCAAAAGACTATCGTATAAATGGAAAAAGTTAAAAAAAGTTGTTATAATTAGGCAAGAGGTGTGATACGTGCAAGATTATGATTTAAAAGATTTTAAGAGCTATTTAATGTTTGAACGAGGATTAAGCGAGAATACTGTAGATGGTTATATGAGAGATCTAAGAGCTTTTTATGATTATATTGATTATGATATCAAAAAGTTTGATTTGGCTCATCTAGACACTTATTTTAGCGAATTAAAGGATGATGGGTATAAAGTAACTTCTATTCGAAGAAAAATTGTCTCTTTAAGACAGTATAATGAGTTTCTTTCTCGTACAAAAGGGATGAAGGATGTTATGTCCCAATATGAATTACCTAAAACTGAAAAGAAACTTCCACAAGTATTAAGCTTAGAAGAAATAGTTAAGGTGATTAATCATATTGATGATACGACCCCTGCAGGGAAAAGAAATAAGTCAATGATGCTTCTTCTTGTTAGTACAGGTATGAGAATAAGTGAACTTGTTCATTTAGAAATAAATGATATCAATCATTCAGTGTCTAATGTTCGTGTAATAGGTAAAGGTAATAAAGAAAGACTTATTCCTTTAGATCAGGAGACATTTCATTATGTTTATAGCTATATGCAAAATGAACGCTCTTTCTTTGATAAGAAAAATAGCCTTTGGCTTTTTATGATGAATGATGGTCGTCGTATGACAAGAGAAAACTTCTATAACATCTTACAGAAACTTGTACTAGAAGCAGGGGTTAGAGATCATTTTACACCCCATATGTTAAGACACACGTTTGCGACTACGTTATTGGAAAATCATTGTGATTTAAGATCTATCCAGGTTATGCTTGGACATCAGGATATTTCAACCACAACAATATATACACATGTAACACATAAGCAGATCATGGATGACTATAATAAGTTTCATCCAGGTAATGCAAGGAGGAAAGATGATGAGTAAAGAATTATACAAAAGAGTATTTGTGATTGTATGTGATTCTATGGGTATTGGACATGCAGAAGATGCAGCTTTATTTGGTGATGAAGGTGCCAATACGATTGGTCATATTTGTGAAGCAAAAGATGGTTTAAATGTAATTAATATGGAAGGCTTAGGTTTAGGTAATCTAGGAGACTTTAAAGGTATTCATCCAATTGCACATCCATTAGGTACTACTGCTACTTTAAAAGAAGTATCCAACGGGAAGGATACAATGACAGGTCATTGGGAAATGATGGGACTTAAAGTCACTAAACCTTTTAAAACATTTACTGATACAGGTTTTCCTGAAGAATTTATAAAACTATTTGAAGAAAAGACAGGTAGAAAATGTCTTGGAAACTATGCAGAAAGTGGTACTAAGATTTTAGATGATCTAGGAGAAAAGCAATTAGAAACAGGAGACTGGATTGTTTATACATCAGCTGATTCTGTATTCCAGATTGCTGCGAATGAAGAAATAATTCCATTAGAAGAATTATATGAAGCATGTCATATTGCAAGAGAATTACTCATGGATGAAAGATGGAAGGTTGGACGTGTAATTGCTAGACCTTTTGTAGGACGTAAAAAAGGAGAATTTAAACGTACACCTAATAGACATGACTATGCTTTAAAGCCATTTGGTAAAACAGTACTTAATAGTTTAAAGGATGCAGGACTAGATGTAGTAGGAGTTGGTAAGATTCCTGATATTTTTGTAGATGAAGGTATTACAAAAGGTATTCATACTGTTTCTAATAAGGATGGTATGGAAAAGACAATTGCACTTGCAAAAGAAAACCATCATGGACTCATCTTTGTGAATCTAGTAGACTTTGATGCAGTATATGGACATCGTAGAAATGCGATTGGATATGGAGATGCTATTGAAGAATTTGATGCACAGCTCTCTGATTTAATGGCTGCAATCAATGATGATGATTTAATCATGATTACAGCTGATCATGGTAATGATCCTACTTGGAAAGGTACAGACCATACAAGAGAACATGTCCCACTACTCATCTACAGCAAATCATTACATCATCCTAAAAACTTAGGATTACTTGAAAGCTATGCAGTAATAGGTGCAACTATTGCAGATAACTTTAATGTAGAAAATCCAGGTATTGGTGAATCTATATTAAAAGAACTTGAAAGGGATGCTTAATGGAAAAACAGAGAAAAATCATTATAGTCTCTCTTGCAGCAAACTTAATGGCTGTTATACTGTATGTTTTTGGAATAACTCTTGCGAAAGGTAACATCATCATTGAAGCACTATATTTTATTATGGCTTCACTACTTGTTGTATCTGCAGTTATTTCATTATTTAATAATTATAAAAAGTATAAGAAAGCACTTTATATTTATTTGATAATCATCAATGTAGTACTAGAAGTACTATTTATTGGAAATTTGATCATTTAAACGCCGTACAAAACGGTGTTTTCTTTTTTGACAAATAGAGGAGGGGACTAATAAAAAAATCCCCTTCTATTAAAAAAGGGGAGGAATAAACTAGATATATAAAGGCTCATCGTTTTTGAGTACTTGTTTATTTTTTGTTTTCGCAATATAGAAAACTTCACTTGTTTCTGCTTTATAATAAATATCTAAAGTAAGAATTGAAGTCTTCTTATAACCAAGTTCGACAAGGTGATTAATAACCATATTTTCAATATCATCTAAAGATACATCATGATAGTTATACTGTACCTGAATATTCATCTTAACAGGCTTATAAGTAGTCTTAGCAGTTGTTTTCTTAGCTACAGTTTCTTTCTTTACTGTAGTAGTCTTTTTAGTAGTAGCTTTCTTAGGTTTAGCGGCCTGAGTCGTTGTCTTTTTAGATGCTGTAGTAGTAGTCTTTTTCATAATGGAGATCCTCCTTTGATACTCTAATTATTACTATTATTATAGCACACTCAATTTACAATTCAAATGTAACAGATATAATCAAAAAATTACATAATATATATTATGCGAAGTAATATATACAAGAAAGAAACTCCCAATGAAGGGAGTTTTATAGTACTATTTTTCGTCTTTATTTGCACGATCGATAGAATCATATAACTTAGTGACATAATTACCACTAAAGCAAGACATGCATAAATCACAGTTTCCATCCATATCATGCTTAACAGATTTCTTTAATCCTTCCATTGAAATAAATGCTAAAGAATCAGCTTCAATGAATTGACATAATTCTTCTACATTCATACGATGTGAGATTAATTCTTCTAGTGTAGAAATATCTACACCATAGAAACATGGGAACTTAATGGCTGGAGAAGCAATTCTAACATGTACTTCTGTGGCTCCTGCTTCTTTTAATAGTTTTACAATACGTTTAGAAGTTGTACCTCTTACGATAGAGTCATCAATCATGATAACTCTTTTACCTTTTACAATAGAAGATACAGCTGAAAGCTTCATTCTTACCCCACGTTCACGCATTTCCTGTGTTGGCTGGATAAATGTTCTACCTACATATTTATTCTTGATAAGCCCCATTTCATAAGGAATACCAGATGCTTCAGAGTAACCAATGGCAGCTGAAATAGAACTATCAGGTACACCAATAACTAAATCTGCTTCTACTGGTGCTTCTTCAAATAAAGTCTTACCACAAGTCTTACGTGCTGTATGAACATTAATACCATCTAGATTACTATCAGGTCTAGAGAAGTAAATATATTCCATTGCACATAGCTTGTTGCAGATAGGCAAAGCTTCAGTATACTTTTTAGATTTAATAATACCATCTTTTACACGGATGATTTCACCTGGTTCTACATCTCTTACATATTCTGCTCCCGCAATATCTAAAGCACATGTTTCAGATGAGAACATATAACCTCCACTTGGAAGTCTACCCATAGATAAAGGTCTTAAACCATATCTATCTCTTGCAACATAAAGAGCATCCTCTACTAAAATAACAAATGCGAATGCTCCATCAATCTTTTCTAATGATTTACAGATACGATCTACAAATCGTCCTGTTTCTCTCTTAATTAAATGACCAAGAACCTCAGTATCACTTGTTGAATTAAAGATTGAACCATTTTCTTCAAGTTCCTTCTTTAATAAGTTAGCATTTACAATATTACCATTATGGGCAATACCCATCATACCATCAAGAGTACGGAATAAGAATGGTTGAACATTCATGATTCCTCCCCCACCTGCAGTTGAATAGCGGACATGTCCAATAGCTGCATTACCTGATAATTTTTCAATTTTTTCTTTATTAAATACTTCACTGACTAAGCCTTCACCCTTATGGATGTTAAGCTTTCTACTTTTATTGCGGACAACAATACCTGCAGCCTCCTGTCCACGATGTTGTAAAGAATGTAAGCCATAATATGTTAATTGAGCAGCATTGTCATCGCCCCATATAGCAACAACTCCACATTCTTCATGTAATTCATCATGATTCTTGATCATAATAGCCTCCCTGTTTAATAGATTTCATTGATATAGCGCTTCTCAAGAGGTGTATTATCCTCCTGATTACACATCATTGTGATCATATCTGTTTTTTCACCATGAATAGACGCCATGCAATCTGTTTCGATGCGAATGTCTTTATAGAAATAAACAGAAATCGTTTTGAGGATGTCATCTAAATATTCTTTATTGTATATAAATTCTGAAATATAGACAAACTTCCCCCTATCATTATAAATCATATATCCCTGTTGTCCATACTCATTTTTAAATGTTAGAACAGAATCGTTAAATGCAGCACATCTAAATCTTAGATAATCATTAAAATAATCTTCATCACGTATTAAATAATGGTTAAAATTTGCTGTATAACGCATGTAATCTTCATAGAGATGACTTATATCCTGAGACAGGCAGATATTACTAGGAAGGCAATACTTAGCTTTATCAAGCTTATAAAGAATATGTCTATGAGATTCTTTAAAGCCAAAAGGCATATAAATTTCAGGATGATAAGCCTGTAAATAAATACGTTTATCTTTATAAATATCTAATACATGATTCATTAATAATTTCATGAATCCCTGTCCTTCATACTCTCTTCTTGTAGAAACTCCTAGAATAAAATAACTATCTTCGTAATCTTTTACTTTAAAAGGTACAATCTGTAAAGCAGAAATAATTTTGTCTTTAAAACGTACAACGTATGTATTCTCTTTCTTATATCTATACTTGAAATAGAAATCAGTAGAGACTTCATCTTCATCCTCAAAACGGTCCATCCAGATTTCTTTGATTGTTTCAGTATCTTCATCTGTTGCCTGTGTAACGATGGCATCATTAATAAATATACGTGTCTTTTCAACCATATGACAAGGATGCATACGTTCTTTAGAGATACGAAGATTTTCTATTCCCATATCTTCTTCTCTATTTACATATTTAAAATCCGCACATTCATGTTCTAAGAATTCTTTTCTTAAAGTCACATAAAGACCTCTAATAGTTTTATCAGCTTTTTCAATATGAATCTGTATTGTTTCATGCTTTAATGGAGAACCAATCATAAAAGCCTTTAATTCGTTATTAATAAAGATACCACCTATCTTAATAGGTAATTGATCCTGGGTAGAAAGAAGATACATAATTCCATATACTTCAGAAGTTAAGGATTCACTCTGTTCATGCTCTTCCCTTTCCCATTTTAATAGATCACTGAAAATCATAGGCATATCATCATCTGCATTCAATGTACGATATTCATAATTAGGATATTGAGAGATGAAGTTATGATAATTGTTTCTCATCTTCTGCATCTTCTTGCCTGATAATGTAATTAATTTTTCTTTATCATAGACATAATCGTCTAAATCTCTTGTATGCTCATATACAAACTGTCCGGGACATACTTTCTTTAATTCTTCTACAAAAGATGGAATAGCACAATCAATCATAAAAGGGAACTTATTTTCCTTTGCATAATCCACCATGTATTCAATAGCTTCTTTGTAGTATTCGCAAGATGCAAAAGGCATCGCAAAAAAGCGATGTCCTTTATAGTTATGTAACATGATGCAGAAGTGATCATGAATCTCATATTCAATATGATATTCATGATTCCACATCATCATAGTCACGAAATTTGAGTTATAGCCTTCATAATTGGCCTTATCTAAATAAGGTAAAACAGTATTTAAATCAGATAATTTTAAGGGTTTCATTTTATTTTCCAAGCATCATATGTATAAATTGTTTAGCTACACGCCCAGAATAGCCTCCGTTTCTTAATTCCCATTCCATAGCTAAACGATGGAGTTCATTACGATCAATATCTAAATGATACTGTTCAGCAAGTCCATCTACTATATCAAGATAGTGTTGCTTATCTGGATGAACATAAAGAATCTGGACACCAAAACGGGCAACAAGTGATAATTTTTCTTGTTTAGCATCATTGACATTCACTTCATTGTCATCTCTTTCGCCCCAAGTTTCCTTAATTAAATGTCTACGGTTACTTGTGGCATAAATAAGGACATTATCAGGTTTCTTTTCTAGTCCGCCTTCAATGACTGCTTTAAGATATTTATATTCTGTTTCATATTCTTCAAAAGATAAATCATCCATGAAGATAATGAACTTATAATTACGGTTCTGTAATTCTCCAATAATTTCTGGAAGATGGATAAATTGATGCTTATACACTTCAACCATTCTTAAACCGTCCTTGTAATAACGATTTAATATAGCTTTGATACTTGATGATTTACCAGTTCCATTATCACCATACAATAAGACATTATTTGCTTTCTTACCATTAATAAATGCTTCTGTATTCGCAATTAAACGATCCTTTTGACGTTCATAGCCTACGAGTTGTTCAAGTGTATTATCTTCTATATGATTGATAGAAACGATATTGCCATCTACATATCTAAAAGCCTTATTTAAACCGTATTTACCAACACCATACTTGTGATAATGATTATAGAGGATGTTATAGAAATCTTCAACAGATGTGCTTTGTGCAAGATTATTTTGTAATTCACTGAAGACTTCATAAATCTCTTTATTAATAATTGGCTTAGAATGTGAGAAATGGAAGAAAATCTCTCTATTTAGTCCTTCTAGATCATCAAATGAAGAATGAAATAAATCATAGAAGTAAGTGAGATCTCTCAATACAAGTGCTCTTAATGTATCATCAACATCTACAACACGTTCTAGTGAAAGCGAGAAGGCATTTTCATGCATTGCAAGCAAATGAGTAAGTAAGCTCTGCATCAAGTGATCATGAAGATCATATTTTTCAGCAACCTGTAAGAATTTCGCAATAAAATCATGCTGAATTGCCTTATTGTCTAATTGTTCAACGTTCTTTAATAGGAAAAGAACATCTTCATCATCTGTTAACTGATAATATACTGTTAAATCATTTAAATACACAAATAACCCCTTCTTTCATTAGTTCTTGAAGCTATGAATAGGAGCTGGAATACGTCCACCACGGTTCACAAATTCATCACAAGAGAATGAATTCACTGGCATAATTGGCGCATAACCTAATAAACCACCAAATTCAACTGTATCTCCTACATCCTTACCAATAACTGGAATAAGTCTTACTGCAGTTGTCTTCTGGTTGATCATACCAATAGCCATTTCATCTGCGATAATACCAGAGATTGTTTCGGCTTTTGTATCACCAGGAATTGCAATCATATCTAGACCTACTGAACATACACAAGTCATTGCTTCTAGTTTTTCTAAAGTTAAAGATCCTGCATTGACTGCATCAATCATACCCTGGTCTTCACTAACTGGAATAAAGGCGCCTGACAAACCACCTACATAAGATGAAGCCATAACGCCACCCTTTTTCACCTGGTCATTTAAGATAGCAAGTGCTGCAGTAGTACCCGGAGCCCCTACTCTTTCAAGACCCATGCTCTGTAAACAATCAGCAATAGAGTCACCAATAGCAGGTGTAGGTGCTAAAGATAAGTCAATAATACCAAAAGGAATACCTAATGCTTCAGATGCTTCTAATGCAACCAACTGACCTACACGAGTGATCTTAAATGCAGTTTTCTTGATGATTTCGCATAGTTCACCAAAGTCTTTACCTTTTGCGTTCTTAATTGCTTTATGCATAACACCAGGACCACTGACACCAACATTAATAATGGCGTCTGATTCACTGATACCATGGAATGCACCAGCCATAAATGGGTTATCATCTGGGGCATTACAGAAGATAACAAGTTTAGCACAGCCAATAGACTCAATATCCTTAGTAGCATATGCAGTCTTTTTTACAATCTGTCCAAGTAATGCGACAGCATCCATATTAATACCAGTCTTAGTAGAACCAACATTAACACTTGAACATACAAATTCAGTTTCCTTCATAGCCTGTGGAATAGACTCAATAAGCATACGTTCAGCTTTAGTCATTCCTTTAGAAACAATGGCAGTATAACCACCAATAAAGTTAATACCTAATTCCTTTGCACATTTATCTAGTGTTTTTGCAATCTGTACATAGTCTTCTGGCTTCTTGCAGGCTGAAGATCCGATAGTTGCAATAGGCGTAACTGAGATACGCTTATTCACAATAGGAATACCATATTTTTTTTCAATAGACTGTCCTACAGGTACAAGATTTCTTGCAGTAGACATGATTTTGTTGTAAATATTGTCACAAAGAACATCTAAAGAAGAATCAATACATTCAAATAAGCTAATACCGATTGTAATAGTTCTTACATCTAGATTTTCCTCTTCAATCATTTTATTTGTTTCAATAACTTCAAACTGATTAATCATCTACACATCTCCTTATAATCTATGCATCATATTAAAGATTTCTTCATGCTGGATTTTAATATCAACACCAATTTCTTTACCTAAAGCAGCAAGTTCATCTGCTAAGTCATTAAATGCTTTGCTAGAAGCATCATGATTGACAATCATCATCATATTGAAATAACCTTGTACAATAGTCTGAGAGATATCTAAAATATTAATATCATTCTCAGCAAGATAAGTACATACCTTTGCAATAATACCTACCTGATCCTTTCCAACTACAGTAATAATACCTTTTTTCACAGTCGAATCCTCCGTTTTCATAAATTTTTAAACATTATAGCAAAACTAAGTAAAAAGATAAATAAAAAGTGTAAAAATATGCTTAGACTAAATAATAGCCTTTAAAAGTAATTTAAATTGATTGTAATATCAAAAAAAGAGAAGGAATATCTCCTTCTCTTTTGTGTGTTTATGTTATTCGCCTAATAATTTAAGAGCACTAGCAAGAACAGCCTTACCGTTCATTGTTCCGTAATCTCTCATATCGATAACGTCAACAGGGATAGCACCAGCTTTTCTTGAAGCAGCTAACTTTTCGATTGCAGCTTTCTGGAATCTAACCTGTGGGCCAAGTAAGATACAGTCAACTTCTTCTAATACTCTAGGTGCATCAGAGAATGGTAAAGCGAAGATTTTTGCTTCAACTCCCTGTTCCTTAGCTGCGGCTTCCATTTTAGTTACTAATAAGCTAGTAGACATACCTGCAGAACATACTAATAAAATTGTTTTCATTGTCATTACTCCTTTTCTAATTTCTGAATTTATTATACTAATTTTTAGCCATGATGTAAACACTTACCCAAAAGTTTTTTTGGCACAGTACAAAAAAGGATATTCAAAAGGCTATAAATTTAATTTATAATATTTTAGAGGTGGTTAAAATGAAGATGTTAGTTGTAAGTGATTCGCATATGTATAACGATATATTAGAAAATATAACAAATAAATGGAAAAACAAGGTGGATTTATTGGTACATTGTGGAGACTCCTCTCTCCTTCCAGATAATCCATTACTTAAAGATTATGATATAGTTGTACATGGAAATCATGATGAAGAAGTCTTTCCTCACTATGTAGTTTACAAAGATATATTTGTGACCCATGGTAATGATTATCATGTCTATGCAGGCTATGATGAACTTATAAAAGCATGTAAAGAAAATCATTGCACGATATGTTTTCATGGACATACACATGTGCCTACGATTCAGATTCATGAAGGAATCATTTTTGTGAATCCAGGTAGTGCGATGATCAATCGAGGAAGCTATGGTTATGGAACATATGCTATTGTGGAGACAGAACCATTTCATGTCATCTATTATGATAATCTAGATCATCATATCTGTAACCAGGAAGTTCTTGAAGAAGGTATGGTATTACTTGATGAATTTAAAAAGATTGTAAAGAATATGAAATAAGGGAGATAGCGAACTATCTCCCTTTAAAAATACTATTTTTCTTCTAATCTTTTTCTCTTATATTCAATGATGAACATGACTTCCTTTAGATCTTCATCTGGTAATTCAGATAATAATCTAGCAATATTCGCAATATTATAGTAGTCATATTTCTTACCACTCATGATTTCTTCTACACTACGTCCATATAAGCGTGAAAGAATTTTTAATTCCCCTACTGTTACATCTCTTTTACCGTTTTCAATATCTGAAATTGCAGAATGAGGTACATTAAGATGTGCAGCAACTTCTTTTTGTGTTAAGTTCTTAAAAGTTCTATAAGTTTTTAGACGTTTAGCGAGATCCATATCTAATGCCATAAGTTTACCTCCCCATTTCTATCTGTAGTTTATTATAACACAAAAAAATAAAGGTGGCAATTTAGGAATTATGAAAAATATAGATTTTATCTAAAATGTTATTTGAAATATCCTACTACATAAGGCTTCTTTAAATCACTTTTTTTCCCTTTAGAAGTACGTTTTTTTATGTCTTCTAAAACGGTTACAGTCTCATTTTCATCTTCTGTAGTCAACATAATAAAATATGAAATATTTAGAGATTGATGGTTTTCTACATAGATTGGTTCATTATGTAGTATATGATTACGACATTGATCATCAGTAAAGATATCAAAAGAAACACCTTTTCTATCTACAATCTTATAAGAATGTTTTTTGCACATACCACAATGTGGTACTTTCTTATGGAAATAAGATTGTGAAATGACACAGTGTTCACTAATCATATTCTCTGTTTTACCATAGATAGGCAAAATAAGATCAACATTATAATCCTTCATCTGTTTAATCTGTTTTCTTGTACATTCAAATGATGCAATGACTGATTCTTTAAATGCATAAGCATCATAATGGTTATAAATATTAAATCCTTGACCAATAATAAGAGGATGATCTTTTAACAATCTATAACTGCCAAAGTCATTAACTATTAACGTATTGAATTCTTTCAATAAAGGATTGTGAATGACTTCCTGTATATCTTTATCATGCATAATACGAGGTAGATAAAGATTAGGTACTTTATCATATTTTTTGAAGCATTCTAATGCTTCTTTTAGATCTGCATCATAGTAGTAGTATACATGATCATAATATCTTAAGGAAATTTCTAAAGCGATAAATATGTAGAAAAATGCATAAATACTGTGTATAATGAAGAAAAAGACAAATCGGAATTTACGGAGGAAACAAATGTGGAAGATAATAAATCAACTACTGTCAAGAAAACGGTAAAATCAGGAATAACTTTTGGAAGTGCGTTAGCTATGGTTATTAGTTATACAACGTGGAAGTCTGTCGGTTGGGCAATTTTTCATGGATTACTTAGTTGGGTGTATGTCATATATTTCCTTTTGCGTTACTAAATCGGGATTGTGGATGTGGATAATATGGAATGGTTTAATGTTTTTGGGCTGATTTTTATTATAGTCATTATAATACCCAATATTGTATTTGCGATTAAGTGCAAAGATGGTTTTAATAATAAGTGGAACAATAAATATGTTGAGTGTTTAGAGCAAGTAGGGAGATTTGGTTGTTTCGGATTCATGATAATCAATATTCCGGGAACTTGGTTCGGGTGGTGGTCTGACGAGACATTTGCATTATACCTTATTGTAGATGCTATATTGGTAATACTTTACTGCGTAATTTGGATCATTTGTTTTAAGAAAAGTAGCGTTTTTAGAGCATTAGCACTCTCTATTATTCCTTCAATTTTGTTTCTTTTTAGTGGGATTATGAGTAGGTCAGTGCTATTGATTATAGCATCAGTATTATTTGCACCAAGTCATATTATGATTTCATATAGAAATGCAAAATGAGATTTGCAAATTCCAGTTTGTATAATTGAAAAAATGAAAAACGCATAGACAACTGTGTCTATTAGTGAAAATACGACATTTCTCGCTTTGTGTCGTGTTATTTGCAGATAACAGATTCTATATTTGATGATGAAAGGAGGAGTTGAGGTGGACCAAGTAAAAATCGGGAATTTTTTAAAAAAACTTCGCAAAGAAAAAGGCATTACACAGGAGCAGTTGGCAGAAATATTAAATGTCTCTGGAAGGACCGTATCCAGATGGGAAACCGGAAACAATATGCCGGATATCAGTATTCTTGTGGATATTGCAGATTATTATGATATCAGCATTCCTGAGATTATCAGTGGAGAAAGGAAAAGCGAGATGATGAACGAAGAAGAAAGAAAAATTGCTAAAACAATGTCAGATTATGCAACTACAGAGAAAGAGAAGATTTTTAAGGAAATGAAGCTCCAAAGTGTCATGGGAGTTTGTGCATTGGTTCTATACTGGATTCTGCATGAAACAGGTGCATATATGTATAATGATGTGTTAGGAAAGCTTGCCGGCTATTGTGAGACCTTGGTATCTGTGTCAGTCATAATGATAGCAGCATTTACGACAGGATCTTTAAGCAAGGTGCGGAGCAAGAGTAGGAAAGTTTTTGTGTTCGAAAATTTCCCAAAACCTATGCAATTAGTTGTAACTGCAGTTGTAGCTTTTGGTGGAGCTGCTGTGATCAAGCTGGTACTGGTGTATTTTTTCGGCTTATAAGTATTTACAAATTCGTATTACATACTATGGAAAAAGAACGTTTTGACATTTTCACAGATGCGTGATAATATGATTATAGAAAAAGAGTGCTACCGATAGACGGTTAGTCCGTTTTACTATTTAGAATATCTATCAAAGATAACCGCTTAGTTTGCAGACAGGGCGGTTATTTTTGTGGTTTATGATTATCTTTGCCTAATGTATATCCGATACTAAAGCAGGTTAAGCCGAAGCTCACTACTGCTATGAAGTCAACAATACTCATTGGCTTAGCCCTCCTTTCCAGTGGATTCCTTTACTGGTTTCTATGTAATCAGAGGGTCACAGTCCCTCTGGAGAAGGACTAACCGCCTACCGTTATGGTAGCACCCATGTTTTGATTATAACAGTCAGAGTTGGAATCTGCAATTCGAAAGTTTGCAGATTCTCAAATAGAGAAAATTATAGAAAAATAGTGAGAACTTGAGGCATGTTTTCTTAGAAGTTTAGAAAATAGAGGGATAATTAAAGTCTTAGTTAAGGCGTGTCGAAAGATAGGTTCGACGGTGTCGAACTTTTTGTTGTAGATTTAGAACAGGTTAATGAATAATTTATCATTTTCATTTATTGAAGAGATTATAGTAATCTTGTTTTTTAAGAAAGATATATAATGGAACAGAATTTTGAAGTTGAATTTTAACGGAGATTAGAAAATGGAAGATACTTTTTCACAAATCAAATGGTGCAGGGAAGATATACAGAATTTACTGGAAGAACAGGGAAAAGATAGTTCTGAACAGGCTATTGATAATTTTTTGGAAAAGTTTGATTTAAGATATTTTGAGGAAATGTGTATTCAAAGTGGTTGGGAAATATTACAATCTATGATATAGATGCGTTTAACAGTAGAATATTTAGTAGAAAATATTGAGTGTAGAACATAACTTACAATTGCGTCCAACTGTAAGTTCCCCGGAACCGTAAGGTTTCCGGGGTTTTTCTGTATGGGGAAAAGTTCTGGAATTTTCTGTTTCTTATCGTGAAGATCTGTACTATAATAGACTGGAAAAAATAAGCAGGAGAACTTAGAAATGATGAATCTAAAAACAGATTATAAAAGTATCATCAAAGAGACAAGTATATTAACGGTTGCGGTAGCCATTATTGCCGCCGCGGTTTATTTCTTTCTTGTACCGAGCCATGCTTCCGTAAGCAGCATATCAGGTCTTGGTATTGTGCTTTCGAATTTTATTCCCCTACCGTTGTCGGCGATTACGATGATTTTGAATGTGGTCTTGCTGATTATCGGATTTTTCACCTGTGGGAGAGAGTTTGGGGTGAAAACAGTATATACCAGTGTGATGCTTCCACTGTTTCTGGGTGTGTTTGAGGGGATTTTTCCGGATTTTGGCTCGATGACGAACAGCCAGGAGTTGGATGTGCTGTGTTATGTTCTGGTAGTCAGTGTGGGACTGAGTATATTATTTAATCGCAATGCATCTTCGGGCGGGTTGGATATTGTGGCGAAGATTATGAATAAATATTTGCACATGGATCTGGGAAAAGCGATGTCGTTGTCCGGGATGTGTGTGGCGCTGTCGGCGGCACTTGTGTACGATAAAAAGACAGTGGTACTGAGTTTGCTAGGAACATATTTTAACGGGTTGGTGCTGGATCACTTTATTTTTGATCATAATATCAAGCGGAGAGTTTGTATCATTACGAAAAAAGAAGAGGAACTGCGCCAGTTTATCATTCATGATCTGCACAGTGGTGCGACGATCTATGAGTCGATCGGAGCCTATAATATGGAAAAAAGAAACGAGATTATTACGATTGTAGATAAAGGCGAGTACCAGAAACTGATGAACTACATGAACCGTGAAGATCCGAAGGCATTTATTACGGTATATACGGTGTCGGATATGAGGTATCAACCGAAAAGGTGATGAAAGAAAAAAATCGTCAAAAATTTACAAAGCAAAACGGATGGTCTAATATGGAACTATACGAAAATCTATAAAAAATAAGCCGGAAAGGAAGTAACGGATAACGTAAAGATAAAAGGGAAAGAAATTGTAAAAAAAGGTTTTGCAGAAATTGGTGAGGAAACTAGAGCGTTTCATGCAAACCGTGGAGTGCCATCATGTATGTCTGGGAATAAACAAAGCGGAATGAAGGAAAAAACGGCGGAAAATACGAAGAAGAGAGGAAATACGGAAATGAAAACAGAACTGCAAAAACAGTTATTTGCATTGCAGGATCCTGGATATCGGGAATTTCATGCCAGACTGATTCCGGGAATTCCGAAAGAAGATATTATTGGAATCCGCACGCCGGTGTTGCGGAAGTTCGCCGGGAAATTTGCCAGAGATCACAGCCAGGAAGCCGAGGCGTTTTTAAAAGAACTGCCACATCGCTATTATGAAGAAAACAATCTGCATATGCTGCTGGTAACAAAGATCGAAGATTACCCGGAATGTCTGCGGAAAGTGAAGGAGTTTCTTCCATATATAAATAACTGGGCAACGTGCGATCTGCCGGCGCCCAAATGCTTCGAAGAATACCGGGAGGAATTACTTCCGGTTATTCGGGAGTGGTTGCTGACAACAGATACTTATACGATCCGGTATGGAATCGGGCTGTTGATGCGGCTGTATCTGGACGATATGTACAGACCGGAATATGCTGATCTGGTTGCAAGGGTACGGTCGGAAGAATATTATGTAAACATGATGATTGCCTGGTATTTTGCGACAGCGCTTGCGAAGCAGTGGGATACGGTGATTCCATATCTGGAAGAACGGAAACTGGATCGCTGGGTGCATCAGAAGACGATTCAGAAAGCGGTGGAGAGCTTTCGAATCACACCGGAGCAGAAAGTATATTTGAAGAGTTTACGTTATCCAAGGAAATAAAAACAGGAAGAATATCGAAAAGTATCAAAACATATAGAAAGTTACAGGAACAAAGAGAGAAATATAACTGGAAGATGCGGAAGCGGTACATAGAGATAACTGTAGAATAGCAAAACAGGGATGTAAAAAAACAGAATCCGCTAAATAATAACAGAGCAGATTCATATGAAAGGAAGCGAAACAATGTCAACATCTATGACAAAGGGGAACCCGTTAAAACTGATGCTTCAGTTTGCACTTCCCCTTTTAATCGGAAATTTATTGCAACAGACGTATAATATTATAGATGCGGCGATCGTAGGACAGATTCTTGGGGCGAAAGCGCTGGCAAGTGTGGGAGCAAGCAGCAGTGTACAGTTTCTGGTTCTTGGATTCTGTATGGGATGCTGTACCGGATTCGGTGTACCGGTTGCCAAGTACTTTGGGGCAGACAAGATGGATACGATGAGAAATTATGTATTTAACGGTGCGGTACTGACTGGGGGAATCGGTGTGACAGTGACGGTTCTTTGTTCTGTATTCTGTCCACAGATCCTGCATCTGCTGTCAGTTCCCGAGGATATCTTCCGTGGAGCCTATCACTATCTGCTGATTATTTTTCTGGGAATTCCATTTACCTTATTATACAATTATTTATCCAGTATTCTCCGTTCGCTGGGAGACAGCCGGACACCCTTTCTCTTTCTGGCATTTTCAGCGATATTGAATATCTTTCTTGATCTGTTCTGTATCGTGGTACTGAAATGGGGATGTGCGGGAGCTGCCGCTGCGACAATTACAGCACAGGCGATCAGTGGCATACTGTGTCTTGTTTTTATTGGAAGAAAGATGAATGTACTGCATCTGACAAAAGAAAACAGAATGGTAAATATAACTGTGGTAAAAGAACTTCTGGCGATGGGGCTTCCTACCGGACTGCAGTTTTCCATCACTGCAATTGGCAGTATGGTAATGCAGTCGGCAAATAACGGACTGGGAAGTGTGTGTGTTTCCGGATTTACCGCGGGCATGAGAATCAAACAGTTTGCGATGTGCCCGTTTGATGCAATTGCTACTTCGGCATCTGTATTTTGCAGCCAGAATATGGGCGCAAGGCAGCCGGAACGAATCAAGAAGGGACTGCGGCAGGGAGTTGCGATTGCAACGATATATGGTCTGCTGATCGGGCTGGTGCTGATCTTCGGAGGACGCACGCTGTCGATGATCTTTGTGAAAAAATCAGCAGCGGATGTCTTGGATGCATCAGGAAAATATCTGCGGTGTCTTGGATATTTCTTCTGGAGTCTCGGTATCCTGAATGTAAGCCGAATGGTGACACAGGGACTTGGATATTCAGGAAGAGCAGTTCTTTCCGGTGTGACGGAGATGCTGGCAAGAACGATTGTCAGTCTGGGATTTGTCGGAGCCCTGGGGTATACGGCAATCTGCTTCGCGGATCAGGCGGCATGGATCGCAGCATGCTGTTACATAGCACCGACCTGCCTGCACTGCGTCAAAAAGGTGACTGGGATACTGGAAGGTAACGGCAACCGATAAAAAGAGTGAGAAGATAAAAGCAATATTTAGTTATAGAAATAGCCTATAGCTGGATATTGCTTTTTTCTATTAGACAAAGTCAGGAAAATTGTGTATGATAATAAAACATAAAAACATAGCAAAATAATAGGAATATAAAAACAACGAATATAGGTATGAGTCAGCAGATCATGTTCTGCGAAGGTACTGAACAGTTACGAAGATATTAAAAAAGAAAGAAGATGACAGAATGAAACAGATTTTGTGTTTTGGAGATTCGAACACCTGGGGATATGACGGAGAGAGTGGGGAGCGGCTGCCATTTAAAGTACGGTGGACAGGAAGATTACAGAAAGCTTATGAAGGAAAGGATGTTCGTATCATCGAAGAGGGGCTCTGCGGAAGAACGACCGTGTTTGAAGATCCGTTCCGGCAGGGACGGAGAGGCACAGCACTGTTGCCGACATTACTGGAAACACATCATCCGGTGGATCTGGTGGTGCTTATGCTGGGGACCAATGATTGCAAAACGATCTTTGGTGCATCGGCAGAAGTGATCGGAAGAGGAATCCAGTGTCTGCTGGATCAGATTCAGATCTTTGCACCTCAGGCAGATGTTCTGCTGATCTCACCGATCTATCTCGGAGAAAAAGTATGGCAGGAGGGATATGATCAGGACTTTTCGTCACAGTCGGTGAAGGTGTCGGAGGAACTGGAAACAGTATATGAACGAATCGCTGCAGAAAGACAGATCGGATATTTGCGGGCTTCTGATTATGTGCAGTGCAGCGAGGCAGATCAGGAACATCTGAATGCACAGGGACATCAGATCTTCGCACAGGCAGTGTATGAAAAAACCGAGCGGATGCTGTGGCAGAGAAGTGGCTGGAGACAGGTGGTGTAGAAAGTGGAAATCGGCAGGTAATCCGTGGTCAATCATGAACACCAGGTGAATCATGATGTATGAGTTCTGGCTGATTCCGAAACGCGATAGTTATAAGTACAGCTACAATCTGTAAACTTTGAAAGATGAGTGGCATGAAAGGCATAAACTAAAAGCAGATATGAATAGAAAGTTCCAGAGTTGAAATGAGTGTAAAAGCAGATTTCAACCCTGAAACTTTCTATTGGTATCTGTATTTGTTTCAGTGGAATATTCTGTCAGCGGACAAAAATATTTTTGCAGATCGTCGTATTTCTCAGACCGTTGTCCTTTCCTGCGCAGAATTTAAAACTTTTGCTGCAAAATTACGAGGCGCCTCGGAAATAATATTGTGAGTTAGATATGCCATGTGCTCCGGAGTATCGTCGGAATCACCGGTGAGCCAGCATTTGATCATTCCCACGCAGCCGTTGATGCAGAAAGCGTAGGCGTATTTGATGTCGTTGACATTCTGTGGGAACATCGTAAAAAGTTCCGGCAAAACAGCGTCTTCGACCAGTTTTTCAATCTTTTCCACAAAAGCCATATCGCCGTTCGGTCCCATCAGTGCCGCACAGATATCCTTGTTGGCAGCCAGAATCCGAAACAGCTGGATGGCAAAAGAATACCCTTCTTCTTTCATTCCCGGATCCAGCGGATGCTCTTTGATGGCTTCCAGAATATCTTCCATCAGTTCGCCCTCTATGCTCTGAAGCATCTGGTAAATGTCTGTGTAATGCAGATAAAAAGTGGAACGGTTGATATCAATCTCATCCACCAGTTCTTTTACCGTGATTTCTTTAATATTTTTCTGCTGCATCAGTCTGGCAAGACCGGCGCGAAGCTGTGCACGGGTTTTTCGCACTCGGCGATCCATTTTTTCTCCTTTTTTCGTTTCCATAAAAATCCCCCTTTTATTGCATCTCCCGTATTTTCTCAAAGAGTTTTTTTAGGTCGAGAAAACTTCCCGGGAAGATTTAAAATCATATCTGAAGAAAATATAAACAAAAATTCCTGAAATTCATTAGAAATTTTTAAGAATCTCAAATAGACATATACAATACAAAATGTCCAGTAATAAACGATTGAAAAGAAATGTGATGCTTGTATCTCTTATCTTTCTTTAGTATAATACATTCCGAAAAGAAAATCAACATATTGTCGACTAATAGCTTTTCAATCTACTAATAGAATAAAAAACGAATAATGGAATACACATCCATTAATAGAAAAAAGTCGGCAAATACATCAAAAAGGAAGGGATACAATGCTAAAACAAGAGTGGAAAAGTTTATTTCACAACAAGATTTTGCTTTTAGTAGTCATCGTAATTGCGCTGATCCCTGCGATTTACGCGGGGCTTTTCCTGGCATCCATGTGGGATCCCTACGGAAATGTGGATAAACTTCCAGTAGCCATCGTCAATGAAGATGAGCCAGCCGAGTACGGAGACACCACACTGACAGTTGGAGAGCAATTGGTGGATAATCTGAAAGAAAATGATTCCCTGGCGTTCAACTTTGTAGACGAAGATGTGGCAAACGAAGGTCTGAAAAATGGTACGTATTATATGGTAATTACCATTCCGAAAGATTTCTCAGCCAATGCGGCAACCATGATGGATGAGCAGCCACAGAAAATGATTCTGAATTACGAGACGAACCCGGGAACCAACTACATCGCTTCCAAATTAAGCGAGACGGCGCTCGGTAAGATCAAAACCAGCATCCGCGAGGAAGTAACCAGGACCTATGCAGAAGCAATTTTTGATCAGATCGGAACCGCCGGAGACGGTATGCAGGAAGCAGCCGACGGCGCACAGCAGATCAAGGATGGTATGGATGATGCCTCCGATGGAAATAAGAAAATCACGGATAACCTGAAAGTTCTGGCAGACAGTACGCTGACTTTTAAAGAGGGATCCGAGGAACTGACCGAAGGTCTGAAATCTTACACCGACGGTGTCGCTCAGGTCAATGACGGAGCGAAACAGCTGGATGCCGGTGTCAGCACACTGACCGCAAGTCTTCCGACACTGACAAACGGTGTAGATCAGCTGAACTCCGGTGTGAAAGAATACACCGATGGCGTAGCAACCCTGAACAGCAACTCCGAAGCACTGAATTCCGGAAGCAAACAGCTGGCAGAGGGAAGTGAGCAGCTGAAAGAAGGAGCCGCAACCCTGAACAGTGGAACACAGACGTATGTAGCCGGTGTGAATCAGCTGTCCGGTGGTCTGCTTGGTGTCAATGGCGCCAACGGATATATTACCGGTGTGAACTCTCTGACCGCAGGACTTCTGGGAAGTGACCAGAACACAGGTTATATCGACGGTGTGGAACAGCTGGCAGCAGGAGCCAAACAGTTGTCTGGTCTGACTGGTATCGGTCAGGTCTATGCCGGAATCGTGAACCTGAACACCGCAATATCCGGAGCTACTACAGAAGGAACACTGCAGAATGGAACTGCCGCTTTGAAAGCAGGTATCAAACAGATTCAGGATCAGGTATCTACCTTACAGAATACCACCAGTGCAGAAGGATTAAAGAAACTGAGCGCAGGACTTTCCCGTGCGAAGACCGGTATGGAAAATGCAAGCGCAGCTTCCACAAAAGCAGCTGAGATTTCCAGCCAGGTCGAAAGCAGCATCGAAGCGTTACCTGGACAGTTATCTACCGCATTGGGAAGTTACACGGATGTGGTAAATGCAGCTGTTGCAGATGGAAACAGTAAAATCGCAAAAGCGAATGAACAGATTACATCCGCAAACAGTAAACTGAAAAATGTACAGTCTGTAGCGGATCAGCTGACAGCACTCAGTGCAAATGCAGCAGCAGACGGAACCGTACAGGTATCCGCAGAGACATTAAAGAGTCTGGCAAATACATTAAGCAGTGCACAGGGAAATGCAAGTACCGTAGATTCTGTGAGTGCAGATACCTACACTGTCAAGATAGCAGCAGTCACAAAAGGAATTAACGATCAGCTGAGTGCAAGTCAGACATCACTGAACACTGCAAAAGCCGGACTGGAAAAAATTGCTTCCGGACTGAGCGACGGAGCAAAACAGCTTGCGGACGGAGCTTCTGCAATCCCATCCGATATCCCGTCGGATCCGGTGCAGGCACTTTCTGACGGGCTGGCTCAGGTATATGCAGGAGCCACAAAGGTAGATGCAGGTGTCGGTCAGGTGGCAGCAGGTCTGACACAGCTGCAGACAGCTACAACATCCTTCCCGGCAGCAGCCAAGGGTGTTGAGGCACTGAATGCAGGATTTGAAACACTGACAGCAAACGATGCGACACTGAAAGGCGGAGCGACACAGCTGCAGCAGGCAGGAACTACCGTAGCAGCCGGAGCAACACAGCTTCTTGCAAATGGTTCTGCTCTGACAGCCGGAACCGCACAGGCAGCAGCCGGAACAGAAACTCTGGCAGCCGGTGCACAGACATTAACTGCCGGTCTTGCAACGTATACCGCTGGTGTATCTACTCTGAACAGTAACAGCGCAGCACTGACAGGCGGAACACAGCAGCTTGCCGATGGTGCAAAGACGCTGGGAAGCGGAGCAACCACACTGGCAAATGGTACTTCTACCTTATATAATGGAACAAAAACTTTAGTAGCAAATAATAACACCTTAAACAGCGGTGCCGCACAGCTTACCGATGGCGCCGGTCAGATCCGGGATGGATCCAGTCAGTTATATGACGGTTCCAAAGAGCTGGGTGATGGATTAAAGAAACTGGACGATGGTTCCGATACCCTCCAGAGCAGTCTGGCAGACGGAGCCGAAACCGTAAAAGAAAATAAAGCAGAAGATGTGAACTATGAGATGATCGCAGCTCCTGTAGATGATGATGAAGCAAAAATGACAGAAGTACCGAACAACGGTCATGCGATGGCACCGTACATGATGTCCGTAGGTCTGTGGGTTGGAGCACTTGCCTTCTGTCTGATGTATCCGCTGACAAAATACAACGGAAAATTAAAATCTGGATTCGCATGGTGGGGAAGCAAAGCTTCTGTATTATATCCACTGGCAATCCTGCAGGGTATCCTGGTGATTTTCCTGCTTCATGTATTTGACGGATTTACCCCGGCTGAGATGGGTAAGGCGGTAGCATTTGCCTGCCTGACTTCCGTGGCATTTACCTCAATCATGTACTTCTTCAATATCAGTCTTGGTAAAGTAGGAAGCTTCCTGATGCTGGTATTCATGGTTATCCAGCTGGCAGGTTCCGCCGGAACCTATCCGGTACAGCTTTCACCGGAATTCGTAGCGAAGATCCATGCATGGGTACCGTTCACTTATTCCGTAGATGCTTTCCGAAGTGTCATCTGCGCAGGAGAAAGCATCCGGACACCAGTCATCGTTATGTGTGTGATCACAATCGTATTTACGATCCTGACCATCATCGAATTCCAGTTCCGCACCAGACGGATCAAAGCAGGAAAACCAATTTTCCATGATTTCCTGGAAGCAAAAGGACTGGCATAAGAGAACAGTTACATAAGGAACAATAAAAAAACAGTTGTTACCGAAATCTCTATATGAGATTCGGCAGCAACTGTTTTTTGGTTGCGTAAAACTTACGGAATATTAAGTGTCATTATTTCTTGTGTGTACATTTTGGAAAGGTATAATAACCGGCTTTGACTCTGTCCTTGACCAATCCACACTTGCTACAACGTTTCAGGGTATACATGGTAATTGTACATCCACCGCTGGAATTGCCCACATGCAGTTGGTGTTGTCCGTTTACAAAAGTATGCTGACAGGTCTGACGCTGCGGGGATCGTGTGGTATCGGATTCATCATAGTCGACCTGGGTGCCGTCTTCAAGGACAATAACAGAGGAAGAGGAAGAAAAATCAGCAATACCATAAGGAAAAATTTCCGAAAAAATCGCTTCCGGATCATCTGTCAGACGGATATAAGTGACATTTTCATCTGATGGCGAAAGAAATGAAGAATTCATTTTTTCCATCGGTGTATACGCAAACGTTGTTGTAGTACTGCACAGGAGCAGACAGAGAACCAGCAACAGGGTTGTTTTTAATCTTGAATTTGTATGTGGGTTTTTCATAATGGTAAGAATTCTCCTTTTTAAAATCTGACTGGAAGAAGCAAAATTATTTTTCCAGATGAAGGGAAGCGGCGGTTGTGCAGAGGAATGTTCGATAAGTAGCTGTGCGTATGCCCGTTTCTGTTCCTGAGACATATTTTTTATCACGGCAGCATCAGAAGAACATTCGGAACAATACTGATACAGTGGTAATAATAGCCAGCTGATTGGATTATACCAGTGCAGACAAAGGCAAACCATACAGAGCAACTTAAAAAATGAATCTTTGCGGGAAATATGCTTCTTTTCATGCGTAAGCAGCCAGTTTTCTTCTGAATCGGAAAGTGACATAGACGGCAGGAAGATCCGGCAATGAAAAAAACCGACGGTACATGGGGTGGTAAGTGTTGGATTCAGATAAACGGAAGTCTTTTCGGATGCATTTACCTCTGGCAGAGGAATGGATGCCTTTAAAAGGACAGTTAAAGCACGGCGATATTGGACGGTTTCGAATATACAGAAAATAAAAAGAACACATATAATTATCACACCCAGAAGAACCAGATAAGAAGGAAGCAAAAAAAGTCCGTCCTTGGTATAAAAACGAAACTTGCCATCCAGATACCAGGTAATGGTATTTGGAACAACAGGATGTATGAGACGAACCAGCTGCACGGGAATCAGAAAAAAGAAAATGCTTAATTTCAGTAAGCCGTTTACCAAAAGAAAATTTACAGATTCTTTTTTTAATAAAATAATCAAAATACATAATAAAAGCGGTAACGAACCGGCGAAAGACATAGAAAACAGTAAGGGCATATTATAAACCTTTCAGAAAATCGATGAGTTCTTCTTTTTCAGAAGCGCTGATTGTTTGGTTTCCAGTGAATGCACTGATAAAATTCGTTAAAGAACCATGAAAAGATTCATTTAGAATCTGATGTGTATAAGCATGATAATATTCATCAGCAGAAATCAGTACCTTGTAATGTGTTTTTGCCTGACTGTGATCGGATTCCAGATATCCCTTTTGAATCAGGCGGATCAAAAAAGTATTGATCGTCTGTTTTTTCCATCCGGTTTCTGCAAAATGTTCTTTTATCTGAGAAAAAGTCTGAGGAACATTTTGCTGCCAGAGATATTGCATGATTAATAGTTCGGAATTACTTAAAGCGGAAAACATGATGTCACCTCCTGTATTACAAAACATAATACTATGCGCGAAAGAGAAATGCAAGATGTGAAAAGTGATAAATTTAAGTCCGCTTTTTTGTGAATAAATAGTCTGAAAATTTATTGCCAAAATGGAAAATGTATGATTAAATAAGTAATACAAGAAGTAGTACTACAGAAGAAAATATACGAGAGTATCGACTATACCAGGAACATGGATGCAATCGGCAAATGGGCGTTGGTGGTATAGACATAATAATGGTACATACACAAAAAATGGTTGGGAATATATTAATGGAAAATGGTATTATCTTAAAATAAATTCACCAAATAGCGGAGTTATGCTTACAGGATGGAGAAATGTAAAATACCTTAATTATTATAGTGGAAAACCTTATTATAATTACTTTAATAGTAATGGTGCGTTTGTGACAGATTCTGATTATAAAGGCTGTAATCATGGGTATCCAACATTTGGGGATTGCCGATATACTATTTCACCAAAGAAAGTCAAGTATTATTCGAAATGTTCGAAGGATCAAAATGAGGAAATTGCTAAAGGAGCGGCTGCGTGGAGTAATGATATGGCGCAAGTTACTAAAGCATCAAAAGCATCAGAGGCTAATATGTTTTATTATCCAGTACGTTTTAGTCAGAAAGAGGTATTGGCAAGGACATCATATAATATCACCGGGTCATGGACAACTAACAAAACAGGTAATTGGAAAAGTACAAGAATTCAAGTAGATAATGATCGGGGAATAATGAAGTCTGGTGTAATAGCACATGAAATAGGTCATGCGTTTGGACTATCTCATAGAATAACTAATAAAAACAGTATTATGTGTCAAACGCAGTATGGAAGAAAAGTTCAAACGGTACAAAATACAGATTGGGAAACTTTTAAACATATTTATGGATATTAGGAGGAGGTTACTATATGGGGAATAAGAAAATACTAGCAGTTCTGTGCTGTATGGCGTTGATGGCAGGCTGTGGGAATGTGTCAAAGGAGAGTGAAACCAGTAATATTGGCAACATTAAAAAAGAAGATATTGTTTCCATATCGCAAGGTTCTTTTGAGTATGCAGATGGTTTTTCCGGTATAAACGACCTGTCGGAAAACAGTGAGGCTGTTATTTACGGAGAGGTTTTAAGTGTAAAGTATATTGTTGGAGAGAATGGGCTTTGTCGGACGAATCTGGAGGTTAAGGTTTTACAGTCCCTGAAAGGGGATTTTCATACCGGAGACACTGTAAAAGTGGCGAAAGATCAAGGAATCACTTCTATAAAGGATTACATAGATTCTTTTGCGGATGAGGAGATGAAGGAGGTAAATCGAGAAGATTTCAGTGAGTATTCGGATGATGAACTGGAAAAACTCTATATAGAGCAAATAGGGGAAAATGATATCATGTCTGAGGTAGGACAAAAGAGTATTCTTTTTCTCAGAAAATCAGCATTTTATGAGGAAGAACAGACCTATAGCAGACTGAACGGTCCGGAAGGGGAATACACGGAAGTATCGGAGGATCAGTTTGTTAACACACAGACACTCGGAGGTGAGCTGAAACCGCCTTATACTTTAGATGATTATGAGGATGAAGAAGCAGATGAGCCAGATGATACGTATACGCTTGAAAAAATGATGGAAGAGGTAGATGCGGCTGATTAAGTCGAATGGTATCAGATGAAAATGGGTAGAACAGACAGATAGCAGAAGGTAAACAGAATGCCAGGGAAGTTTCAGAATAGAAATTTCTCTGGCATTAAAAATAAAATGCATTTGTATAATTTTTTGTAAGATCAGGAACAACAAGATTTTGTAATGAGATAGTAATTAATCGTGTCGCTCCTCCTCATTGTCATAACACTCACAAAACCGCGCTGCAAATGCCGGCGGTTCGTCTTTGACGTACAGATGGGAAATATCTCCGAAAGAACTCATACGGAAACATGCGATTCCCGGGCGGCGTTCTTCGGTGACGAGGGTTGTGACGGAACTTGGAGCGGCGCAGGTGCCGTGCCATAAAACCATCGGGGAAATGTGCAGCAGGTGGCTTAACAGGACGCATTCCAGACCGAAATGGCAGAAAAATACAATCGTATCGTTGTTTGCATGCTCAGCGCGGTAGGTAAGACCGTCACGGACATACCCGTGACTAGCGAGCAGGGCATCGAAGTTTGTGGTTACCCAGTCGTATTCTTCTTTGACATGTCCGTCCATCATCACAGGAACTTTCCACCATTCATCCGGCAGGTAGAAATGTGGTTCCGCGGTCCAGTCCTGTGGCAGCCAGTCCCAGGAAATCATTTCTTTTTCCGGGACATCCGGGCGGTGGATATGAGCGTCAAATTCGCGAAGCCAGGGTTCTTCGGTGGCGGTGCGGTTCATTTTCTTCAAGGTCAGAGATGCAGTGTCTTTGGCTCTTCCGAGAGGAGAGACATAAAAGGCCTTCACATCCAGTTTTGCAAGTTTTTCGGAAAGGTAATCTACTTCTTTCCATCCTTTTGGCGTCAGGGAGTCGATGGTATAATCGGGATCTCCGTGACGGACGATCAGTAATTTCATATGATATCCTCCTGTGCGTAAAATGTATATCATGAATCGTTGGTATCTGACAGGAAATTTTCCGGAAGAATCAGATACAGAATAGATTCAGGTGTCTATGAAAACAATCATTGCTTTCTGGTGATATAGCAGATATTGGAAAACAGCGGGCAGCTTTTTCTCCATGCGAAGTTCCGATATTCTCTCCAGTTAATATACCATTCCTGTCCCCAGCTGCTGATCCGAAGCCATCCGTGTTCGATGCCGGTAACAGTGACATAGTGTGCACGGGTGGAAGAAGATTTTATGTAAACTCCATCGCCGGTCTTTTTGTACAGGGGAAGCCGGTCTTTTTTCAAGATCAGCGGGAAATTACCGCCGATGGATAAGATGACCGGGATATTCTGACGGAGCAGCCGGCTGATTTCCTTTCCGGTATTCCGATACCCGATATGCCAGCAGGCACGGTAAGGAAGACGGCGAAGGAAAAAAGCCAGATTCAGTCCCGTGGAAAGCATCAGCCCGTTGATTCCGAGACGGGGAAGAATCGGAAAGAGGCGATGCAGTTTTTTTACGGATCGCTCATAGTCTTCCCAGGAGCAGGAAGCACTGACGGATGGTTCTGCAGAACGACGGCGGTTTGCCTGCGCTGTCATAGATTCTTTCCGCTCCAGATACCAGAGCAGATCATGCGCCGCGATCAGACCGCAGCCATATCCGCGGATGGAAGGCGAGGAAAACCAGGATTGGCTGCCGCCGTAGGAAGCGCCTTCCGGTCGCTGAACGGAAAGTTCCGAAGTGAGACTTCGTGAGCCGGTTTCGGATAATGAAGTTTTATGTGGAGTATGAATTATGTTATGTGTCATAAAAACCTCCGTATAGAATAAAAAAGTGTGCCGGGATTTTGTAACTGTTTCGTGAGCAGTTACAAAAGATTACAGAAAAGCCATGCCCCGGAGAAGTGCACCGGAACATGACTCTCTTTCATTACATTACATAGCAATCATTGGGTTGATAAATCCATTTTCATGATGCGGGTAAACAACAGTTTATAAAGTTTCCGCGATTCTTCTTGCCACATACACGCCGCTGGCAGATGCATGGGACAGGGAGTGGGTAACACCGCTTCCGTCGCCGATGATATAGAGTCCTTTGTACGGACTTTCCAGATTCTCGTCGATATCCACTTCCATATTATAGAACTTGACTTCGACACCGTACAGCAGGGTATCGTCGTTTGCCGTACCCGGTGCGATCTTATCCAGGGCATAGATCATCTCGATGATACCGTCCAGGATACGTTTTGGCAGAACCAGACTCAGATCTCCGGGAGTAGCGGACAGAGTCGGGCGAACCAGACCTTCTTCAATGCGGCTGACTGTACTGCGTCGACCACGCACCAGATCACCGAAACGCTGTACGATAACACCGCCGCCAAGCATGTTGGAGAGACGGGCGATACTCTCGCCGTATCCGTTACTGTCCTTGAATGGCTCGGAGAAGTGTTTGGATACCAGCAGGGCAAAGTTCGTATTTTCCGTGTATTTTGCCGGATCTTCGTAGCTGTGGCCGTTTGCGGTTATGATACCGTTTGTATTTTCATTTACCACGATACCGTTCGGGTTCATACAGAAGGTACGGACATTATCCTCGAACTTCTCGGTGCGGTATACGATCTTGCTCTCATACAGCTCATCCGTCAGATGGGAGAAGACAACAGCAGGAAGTTCGACGCGGACACCCAGGTCGACACGGTTGGATTTGGTAGGAATCTGCAGATCCTGACAGACCGTTTCCATCCATTTGCTGCCGCTTCGTCCGACAGAGATGATACACTGTTTACAGGTGGCAGTATCATCCTTGCCGTAGTGCAGGGTGTACATGGAATCGTTATATTCGACAGAAGTTACCGGAGTCAGGAAGAAGAAATCCACCTGTTCTTTCAGCTCGTTATACAGATTTTCCAGAACGACATAGTTGATATCGGTCCCCAGATGACGAACGGAAGCATCCAGCAGTTTCAGCTTGTTCTGGATACACAGCTTTTTGAATTTGGTTCCGGCTGTGGAGAACATACGGGTATTCTCGCCACCGTGGGAGACATTGATCTCATCCACGTATTTCATCAGATCCAGGGCGGTCTTTTTGCCGATATGCTCGTAAAGAGTTCCGCCGAAGTCGTTGGTGATATTGTATTTTCCATCGGAAAATGCACCGGCGCCGCCGAAACCGCTCATGATCGCGCAGGTCTTACAGCCGATACAGGTTTTCACTTTCTCACCGTCGATCGGACAGTGGCGTTTGCTCAACGGATTACCCGCCTCAAATACAGCAATCTTCAGTCCCGGTTTTTTCTGAACCAGTTCATAGGCAGAGAAGATTCCGCCAGGACCGGCTCCGACAATAATTACATCATACATCATAGTTGTCACCTCTGTGTTCTTAAGACTGAACGCATAAAAAAACCCGTATCCATTGAAAGAATACGAGTTCAGCACATTTTTTATACGAAAGCCATGTGTTCGTTTGATTTCTCTTCTTTATTATATCGAAAAGACGAAGTGCTTGTCAAGGAATAACGCTGTGGTATAATAAAAAAGAAAAATGGAAAAATTGGAAAAACCTATTGACGGTAGGGGATTTCGGTGGTAATATATGTTCATAAACATACCAGAGAGGTAGGGAATAGGGAAATGAAAGAAAGATTACCCTTTTTAGTCCGCCACAATTACAGATTTGGACGAATGTGAAGCCAAAAAAGCGTGAATATCTGAGATTCCGCGGAGGATTCGCCAAAGGAAAGTCCGAAGAGCGGAAGAAAAAGTAAAAAGTACATAATTCCCCAATAGGGATCCAACCATACAGAAAGAATAAGAGGAGAAAAAACCATGAGCAAGAATTACAAATTTGAAACCTTACAGGTACATGCAGGACAGGAACATCCAGACCCGGCTACAGATGCGAGAGCAGTGCCGATTTACGCAACAACATCTTATGTATTCAAAGATTCCGCACAGGCAGCAGGACGTTTCGGACTGACAGAAGGCGGTAACATCTATTCCCGTCTGATGAACCCGACAAGTTCTGTTTTCGAAGAGAGAGTAGCAGCACTGGAAGGCGGCGCAGCAGCTCTGGCTACAGCAACCGGTTCCGCAGCTATCACATATGCAGTACAAAACATTGCGACAGCAGGTGATCATATCGTATCTTCCGCACATGTATATGGTGGAACTTACAACCTGTTTGCAAATACTTTAAAAGAGCAGGGAATCTCCGTAACATTCGTAGATCCTTCTGATCCGGAAAACTTCCGTAAAGCCATCCAGCCGAACACCAAACTTTTGTATGGTGAGACATTGGGTAACCCGAACTCTGATGTTCTGGATCTGGAAGCAGTATCCGCAATCGCTCATGAAAACGGTATTCCGCTGATCGTAGACAGCACATTTGCTACACCGTTCCTGATTCGTCCACTGGAGCATGGCGCAGATATCGTAGTACATTCCGCAACCAAGTTCATGGGTGGACACGGAAGCGTAATGGGTGGTATCATCGTTGACGGTGGTAAATTCGACTGGACACAGAACGACAAGTTCCCGGGAATCACAAAACCGAACCCATCTTACCATGGTGTTGTATTTAGCGAAGCATGCGGAAACATCGCTTATGTAATGAAAATCCGTACTACTCTGATGAGAGATCAGGGAGCTACGATTTCTCCATTTAACTCTTTCCTGCTTCTGCAGGGACTGGAGACACTGTCTCTTCGTGTAGAACGTCATGTGGAAAATGCTCTGAAGGTTGTTGAATTCCTGAAGAACCATCCACAGGTAGAAAAAGTAAATCATCCATCTCTGGCAGAAGGCCATCAGCTGGATCTGTATAACAAATATTTCCCGAACGGTGCAGCTTCCATCTTTACTTTCGAAGTAAAAGGCGGACAGGAGAAAGCACAGAAATTCACAGAATCTCTGGAACTGTTCTCGTTGCTGGCTAACGTAGCAGATGTAAAATCTCTGGTTATCCATCCGGCATCCACCACTCATTCTCAGATGAATGAAGAGGAACTGCGCGAAGGCGGTATCACACCAAGCACCGTACGTCTGTCCATCGGTACAGAAAACATTGACGATATCATCGCTGATCTGGAGCATGGTTTCGAAGCAATTAAATAACAAAAATTCTGATTGACATGTGAAGTTGTCCTTTGGTATTCTAATAGTAGATAACAGGGAGTAGTTCACACCGATCAGGTGTTGGATACCTCGTCATCACGTCGAAAGACCGGGGTATCCACTGAAAGAAGAACGAGACTTTTATCGCATCATTTGTGTGTGGTGAAAGTCTCGTTCTTTTTCTGTATATAAAAAAGAAACGCCGACAAAGAACCGGATCTTTCCAGCGCACACGGAAAGCAGGAGGGAAAGAGAATGGAAATGATTTTACAGATGGTGTTGCTGGCGTTGGGCTTTCTGATGCTGGTGAAAGGGGCTGACTGGTTTGTAGACGGAGCGTCCGGGATCGCAGAGCGGTTCGGGATCCCGCAGCTGGTGGTCGGACTGACGATTGTGGCGATGGGAACGAGTATGCCGGAGGCGGCGGTAAGTATCAACTCGGCGTTAAAAGGGAACGCGGGAATTACGATCGGAAACATTGTGGGAAGCAATATTTTGAATATTCTGATCATTCTTGGTATTACTGCGGTAATCACAACGGTGGCGGTACAGAAATCTACGATATGGATCGAGATTCCTTATATGATGGTAATTACAGTTCTGTTACTGGTACTGGGAAAAAGCGGAAATCAGATTACATTCAGCGAAGGTGTTATCCTCTGGGTGGTATTCTTACTTTATCTGGGATATCTGTTTTATTGTGCAAAAAAGAACAAAGAAGAAGTGGTCGCGGAGGAAGCAAAACCGATGTGGAAATTGCTCCTTGCAACGGTACTGGGACTGCTGCTGGTGGTCTGGGGAAGTGATGTTACCGTGGATGCGGCAACGGTAATTGCAAGGATGCTGGGAATCAGTGAGCGTGTGATCGGTCTTACGGTGGTGGCACTTGGAACATCCCTTCCAGAGCTGTTCACCTCGGTGTCTGCAGCACGGAAGGGAAAAGCAGATATTGCGATCGGAAATATCGTGGGAAGCAATATTTTCAATATTTTGTTCGTGGTAGGTACGGCAGCACTGATTGTTCCGGTGGAGTTTCTCCCGGGATTTGGCATCGATACGGTGATCGCGCTGGGAGCCGGGCTTCTGTTATGGGTCTGTACCTGGAGAAAACGGGCGCTGACCAGGCCGGCGGGTATTGTGATGCTGATAGCTTATCTGGCTTATTTTATGTATCTGATGTAGTTTTTTGAAAATTTCGGAATAAAAGAAAAAGTGTACAAGATTCTACATTGCACTTTCCGGAAGGTACTACTATACTAAATGGTATGGAATGAAAAAGTATGGCAGAAACTTTGGGAGGAAAAATATGGAGAACAAAAAGAAAAAACTGTCGGCGTATTACAAACCGTATAAGGGGCTGTTCCTGGCGGATATGGTGTTTGCAATGATCGGAGCAGCCATTACTCTTGTGATTCCGTTGATGGTGCGGTATATTACGGGAACTGTTGTGCTGCTTCCCATTGAGGAAGCATCCTCGACCATCATCCGGCTGGGGATTTTTATGGTGCTGCTGGTGATCGTAGAAGGATACTGTAACTATTTTATCGGGTATTATGGTCATGTGATGGGTGCGAAGATCGAACACGATATGCGAAATGAGATCTTCGGACATTACCAGAAGCTGTCCTTTGCATTTTTCGATAATCAGAAAGTGGGACATCTGCTCTCAAGAATCACCAGTGACCTGTTTGATATCACGGAACTGTTACACCACGGACCGGAAGATGTGGTGATTTCTGCAATCAAACTGCTGGGTGCATTTATCATTCTTCTGATAATCAATGCGAAACTGGCTTTCGTTGCAATCGGCTTTGTTGTGATTATGCTTCTGTATGCCGTGGCAATGAATGGCCGGATGCGCGGAGCGTTCAGGGAGAATCGGGCGAGAATCGCGGATATCAACAGTCAGATCGAGGACAGTCTTTCCGGCATCCGTGTGGTCAAATCTTTCAGCAACGAAAAGACGGAGATGGACAAGTTCGAGGAGGGAAACAGCCGGTTTGTGGATTCCAAGAAAAAGTCTTATCGGTATATGGGAACGTATAACTCCGGGATGGGCGTATTTTCCACGCTGATCACGGTGGGATCTCTTCTGATGGGCGCGTGGCTGATGATGAAAGGGGAACTTTCCGCGGCGGATCTGGTGACCTTCCTTCTTTATATCAATAACTTTACGGAACCGGTCAAAAAACTGGTAAACTTCACAGAACAGTTCCAGAACGGCTACAGCGGTTACGAGCGTTTCGTGGAGATCATGAATATCGCACCGGATATCAAGGACAAAGAGGATGCAAAATCGCTGGATCGGGTGCAAGGAGAGATTCAGTTTGAGGATGTATCCTTCCATTACAGTGAAAATAAAGAAAATGTGCTGTCCCATGTCAATCTGGATGTGAAACCGGGAGAATACGTGGCGTTAGTAGGAAGCAGCGGTGCGGGAAAGACAACGCTCTGTTCACTGATCCCGCGGTTCTACGATGTGACCGGAGGGGCTGTCCGGCTGGACGGCATCGATATCCGGGATGTGAAGTTGAAAGATCTGCGAAGACAGATCGGTATCGTGCAGCAGGATGTTTACCTGTTTGCGGGAACGATCCTCGAAAATATCCGCTACGGAAAACCGGAAGCCACCGACGAGGAAGTGGTAAATGCAGCGATGGCGGCAAATGCCCATGAATTTATCATGAGCCTGCCGGAAGGATACAACACGGACATCGGACAGCGCGGTGTCAAGCTTTCCGGTGGACAAAAACAGCGTCTCTCGATCGCCCGAGTATTCTTAAAGAACCCGCCGGTGCTGATCTTCGACGAGGCGACCTCGGCACTGGATAATGAGAGCGAGAAGATCGTGCAGCATTCTCTGGAACTGCTGGCAAAAGACAGAACCACATTTGTGATCGCCCATCGATTATCGACGATCAGAAATGCTGAGCGGATCCTGGTGCTGACGGAAGACGGCATCGCGGAAGAGGGAACGCATGAGAGTTTGCTGGCACAGGGTGGCATCTATGCGGGATTATATAATATGCAATTCTAATATGTGATTAAAACAGGAAAATGACCGGTACATGAAAGTCTGCCGGTCATTTTCTGTGTATATCTCCCGTTGACTTGAACGGGGAATATCCTTATAATACACAGTAGTGTGTAAAAATTGTGTAAAGGACGAAAAACAGGCAGTCCCACACAGACAGTAGGAAAGAATGAGGAGATACCGATGAAAAAATGGGAAGAGAATGTCCGGAAAGTAGTTCCCTACGTGCCGGGCGAACAGCCAAAAGTACAGAACCTGATCAAACTGAACACCAACGAGAACCCATATCCACCGTCACCGAAAGTGGCAGAAGCACTGAAAGCGATCGATGTGGACTGTATGCGTCTGTATCCGGATCCGGCAGCTTCTGTGTTGGTCAAAGGAATCGCTGATTTCTATCAGCTGCAGGAAGACCAGGTATTTGTGGGCGTAGGTTCCGACGATGTGCTGGCAATGATTTTTATGACCTTTTTCAATTCTAAAAAACCGATTCTGTTCCCGGATATCACTTATTCTTTTTATGATGTGTGGGCAGATATGCTTCGGATCCCGTATGAGACGGTTCCGCTGACCGATGATTTTACGATCCGTAAAGAGGACTATTTCCGGGAAAACGGAGGAATTATTTTTCCGAACCCGAACGCTCCGACCGGTGTGGAACTTGGCATGCAGGATGTGGAAGCAATCATCAAAGCCAACCCGGATGTGATCGTGGTTGTGGATGAAGCCTATGTGGATTTCGGTGCGGCTTCTGCGCTGCCATTGATTGAAAAATACGACAACCTTCTGGTAGTACAGACCTTCTCGAAGTCGAGAGGAATGGCAGGTATGCGTATCGGCTATGCGATGGGCAATCCGGTGCTGATCAAATACCTGAACGATGTCAAATATTCCTTCAATTCCTACACAATGGATCAGACAACCCTGGCGCTTGGCGCAGCTGCGATCTCTGACCGGGCATATTTTGAGGAAATGGTGCATAAAGTGGTGGAGACCAGAGAATGGACCAAGAAGGAACTGGCGAAGCTTGGATTTGTCTTCGGAGACTCCAAAGCGAACTTTATTTTTGCTTCGCATCCGGAGATCCCGGCAGCAGAACTGTTTGCAGCACTTCGGGAAGCCAACAGTATCGTGCGTTACTTTAACAAACCGAGAATCAACAATTATCTGCGTATCACGATTGGAACACAGGAAGATATGGAGATGTTAATTAAATTCTTGAAAAATTATAAAAAATAGGAGAAATATATGGAATCACTTGTTACATGGTTTGCCGCAACTTTAGGACCTTATATATCGGAGAAAGCAGTTGTTTTTTTGATTTCGATGATGCCGCTTCTGGAGCTTCGAGGAGGACTGCTTGCCAGCTCCCTTCTGAAAGTATCCGCCGTGCAGGCAATCCCGATCTGTATCATCGGAAATATTTTACCGATTCCGTTCATCCTGCTGTTTATCAAAAAGATCTTCCAGTGGATGAAGAAAGTAAAATGCTTCCGCGGACTGATCATCAAACTGGAAAATCGGGCGATGGGAAGAAGCGACAAGATCCAGCAGTATGAGTTCTGGGGGCTGGTGCTTTTTGTGGGAATCCCGCTTCCGGGAACCGGCGCGTGGACCGGTGCGCTGATCGCGTCTCTGCTCGGCATCGATATCAAAAAATCCTCACTGGCCATCCTGTGCGGAATCGCCATGGCAACCGTGATCATGTATGTGGTATCTTATGTTCTGGTTGGAAATGTTGTGAGTTAAATAAGAAAATGCAATGCAGGCTGTCGCCGGATGTGTAGGTCCGGCGGCAGCTTTTTCTACGCGAGCAACGAGTCAAATTCGCGAAGCGTATTTTATCTCGTTCATGCGAACCCCGAGTCATACAACACCTTCCACATCCATATAGTAAAGAGAGAACACCGGGGGAACGGGTGCGAAAATATGAAGAAAGGAATGTGGGGCGTGGTGATCCTTGCGCTTGTGCTGATCACCGGGCTGTCCGTTTTTTACTGGGTAGATGTAGGAGAAAAGGTAGTCACGGCAAGTACCAGCGTCAACGGGCAGGAATTCCCCATCTGTTCTGTGGAAACCGGGAAAAAGCAGATTGCCTATACTTTTGAACTGAGTGGAACGAACCAAAAGCAGGAACAGGTAGAGCAGCTGTTGCAGATTTTGAAACAGCAGGAGATTCCGGCGACCTTTTTTGCTACTGCATCCTGGATCGAAAATAACAGAAGTCTGGCGATACAGATCTGCCAGCAGGGGCATGAGATCCAGGGACTGAGCGAACAGGAAGTATGCGTGGAGCAGATGACGGCGAGAGCGTGCCGGAAAGAACTTCAGACGCTCCGGGAGACGATCGGAACTGTCACAGAGGAACCGTGCGTATTTTTCAGGATCCCGGGCGGGGAGTATAATAATGAAGTTCTCCGAACGGTCTACGCCTGTGGAAGCTACCCGGTGGCGTGGAGTATCGACAGTCTGGACTGGAAAGACTACGGGGCAGAGAATCAGGTAAAACAGATGTTACAGACCCATACGCTCCGGGACGGTGAGATTCTCCGCTTCCACGCAGAAGGAGAAAATACCGGAGAAATGGTATCGCTGCTGCATCCACAGCTGAAAGAAGAGGGATATGAGGCGGTAACTGTGTCGCAGATGATTGTAAAAGAGAACTATTTTATGGAAACAGATGGCCGACAGATCCCGGAAAGTCAAAATAAGGCAATTTTCAGTTAAAATAGAGCATGTTTATTTTTGCATTATCCAGTATACTAAAGAAAAAGAGAGATAACTGTTCAAATGTAAAGAAATTGGACCGTTATGGAGAATGTACTAACGAGTTATGGAGGTAAGAAAACTATGATTCGCAGATACGTGTATGGAAACGTAATCGAAACAGAAGTCATATTAAACAAACCGGAACAGGAAAACGGCGTACTGCCTTATTTTACCGTGGATGAGCAGGCAATGACCCTGTCTTACACCATGGAAGACAAAGATCAGGTCTATGGTCTGGGTGAAAATGTTCGTGGTATCAACAAAAGAGGCTGGTATTATGAGAAAGATTACGAAAATCCGGCTCACATCACCGTTCTTCGTATGGAAGCAGAGAAATAAAACACATATTACTGTGAAAGAAAAATGATTCAGACATATTAAAAAAGCCAGCAGGGGAAATTGCTTACGATTCCTCTGCTGGTCTTTTTTAGAAGTTTACCTGTTCTTATAGAAGTTGTCAGGAACTCGAGCGAGTACGGATTTGATTCGTTGACGGCGTAAAAAATATGCCCCGGAGGGATTCAAATCTGGTCCTTCAGGGCATATTTTTTCTGTCGTTTATTTTACTTTCCGAGATTAGATAATAATTGTAATTACACGGATAATAAACAATGCGCATACGATATACATAACCGGATGGATCTTTTTCACCTGACCGGAGCATACTTTAATGATGAACCATGCCAGAACACCGAACATGATACCGTTTGCGATAGAATAAGTAAGAGGCATCATCAGGAATGCCAGATATCCGCCGATGCTGTCTGCCAGATCACCGTCGAAGTTCATCTTCTTGATAGAAGAAGCCATGAAGAAACCAACGATTACCAGAGCCGGAGCTGTGGCAAAGCTTGGAATGGCAAGGAAAATCGGTGATAGGAACAGTGCAACGAGGAACAGGATACCGGTTGTCATAGCGGTCAGACCGGTTTTTCCACCTTCCGCAACACCTGAACTGGACTCTACGAAACTGGTAACTGTGGAAGTACCCAGCATAGAACCTGCTACAGTACCGATAGCATCTGCCATCAGGACACGGCCTACGCGAGGGAGATTACCGTCCTCATCCAGCAGATCAGCTTTTTCAGCAACACCGATAACAGTACCGATGGTATCGAACATATCTACAAACAAGAATGAGAATACGATAACAACGAACTCAGATAAATGAGAACCGATCCATGCAAAATCAAATTTGCAGAAAGTTGATGAGATGGACGGCGGGATGAAGGAAGAAGCACTCAGAGACGGAATCAGAGAGGCTGCACCAGCATCCGGATCTACGACATACCAGCCTGTCAGCTGAGCGATGATACCCAGGATCCAGGTGATCAGGATACCCCAGAGAATAGATCCTTTTACATTATAGTGATTCATCACAGCAATCACCAGGATACCGATCAGGCACAGAGCAACTTCCGGTCTTCCGAAGTTACCAAGTGCAACCAGTGTGGAGTCGTCAGACACGACAACACCGGCACCCTTCAGACCAACAAATGCGATAAACAGACCGATACCGGATGTAATACCGTATTTCAGGTTCTCAGGGATTGCGTTGACGATCGTTTCACGCAATTTGAAAAATGAAAGAATAATGAAAATGATACCCTCTACCAGTACAGCAGCCAGCGCGATCTTCCACGGATCTTCGATTCCGTTCAGCTGTCCGAGACATACTGTATAAGCAAAGTAAGCATTCAGTCCCATACCTGCTGACAGTGCGATCGGATAATTTGCCCAGAACGCCATAATAAAAGTCGCCAGTGCGGATGCCAGTGCGGTAGCTGTGAAAACTGCGCCGCTGTCCATTCCGGAAGCACTCAACATGTTAGGGTTAACTGCGAGGATATACGCCATGGTAAGAAATGTGGTAATACCTGCCATCACTTCTGTTTTTACCGTGGTGTTATGCTCTTTCAGTTTAAAGAGTTTTTCCATGGTTTTTCCCTCCCTTAAAGATTAAATGGTAAAACGAGTCAAAACACGCTTTGCGAGTTTTGCTCGTTATCGCGGCAGTCGTCAAGGTCTCGTGCAAGCACGGACTTTGACTCGTTGCTCGCGCAAATAAAAACTCCATTACGATTGTAATGGATTTCTTCCCGGTTTGTCAACGCGGACTTCCCAAAAAGACGGCAATACGCTATAATAAAATAACTGTAAATAAAATAGGTAATGTAAGCGGCTAAAGAAAGTGAGGAAATTCTATGAAATTTACGAAAATGCAGGGTATCGGAAATGATTATGTATATGTAAACTGTTTCAAAGAAACCGTGGAGGATCCGAAGACAACAGCAATCAAAGTCAGCGACCGTCATTTCGGAATCGGCTCCGACGGACTGATCCTGATCAAACCATCCGAGGTAGCAGACTTTCAGATGGATATGTACAACGCCGACGGTTCCCGCGGAGCGATGTGTGGAAACGGCATCCGTTGTGTGGCAAAATATGTGTATGATTACGGTCTGACAGATAAAACATTCATCTCTGTGGAGACAGCAAGCGGTATCAAATATCTGGATCTGACCGTGGAAAATGGAAAAGTGGCACTGGTAAAAGTAAATATGGGCGCACCAATCCTCGAAGCCAAAAAAATCCCGGTAGTTTCCGAAAAAGAGCAGGTGATCAATGAGCCTCTCCTGGTAGACGGAAAAGAATACCGCATCACCGGCGTATCGATGGGAAATCCGCATGCGATCACCTACATTGACGATGTAAAAGGATTAGACATCGAAAAAATCGGCCCGAAGTTTGAGTTCCATCCGGCTTTTCCTGACAGGGTAAATACAGAATTTGTGAAGGTGCTGGATGATCATACCGTAGAAATGCGGGTGTGGGAACGTGGTTCCGGAGAGACACTGGCATGTGGAACAGGTGCCTGTGCGGTAGCTGTGGCTTCGATTCTGAACGGATATGTGAAAGAAGAGGAAGTGACAGTGAAACTGCTCGGCGGGGATCTGAAGATCTATTGGGATCGGGAAGAGAACCTCGTGTATATGACAGGACCGGCGGCGGTTGTGTTTGATGGGGAGATTGAACTGTAAAAAGAGAATAGAGGTTGCTAAAGCGGACGGGAGCGACTGGATTTTCCAGCCGATCCCTCTCGCGTCCCTTTGGGAGAATAAATCTTACAGCAGTGGAATATTATATTTTTCAGCTGTTTTCACCGTCTCCTCCGGCCATAACGAACAATGAACCTCTCCGATATGAGCCTTCCGCAAATAAAACATACAGATACGAGACTGTCCGATACCGCCACCAATCGTAAATGGCAGCTCATCATTCAAAATAGCCTTCTGGAAATCTAGTTCTGCGCGTTCCTCGCAGCCACAAACCTCCAGCTGATGCTTCAGGGCAGCTGCATCCACACGGATACCCATGGAAGAAAGCTCCAGGGCGATATCCAGAACCGGATAATAAACGATGATATCACCGTTTAACTCCCAGTCATCATAGTCCGGTGCACGGCCGTCGTGTGGTTCACCGGATGCCAGCATTTTACCGATCTGCATGATAAACACAGCACCCTTTTCCTTTACGATCTTATACTCCCGATCCTTAGGAGAAAGACCCGGATACATATCCTCAAGTTCCTGAGAAGTGATAAAGAAAATATCTTTCGGAAGAATCTCTTCGATATAATCATACTGAATCGCCATGTATTTTTCTGTCTTCTTCAGAGCAGAATAAACCGTGCGGACAACATCCTTTAACGTATCCACATTACGCTCTTCGAGTGTGATAATCTTTTCCCAGTCCCACTGATCCACATAGATCGAGTGAATATTATCGGTATCCTCATCACGACGGATTGCAACCATATCGGTATACAGACCTTCGCCGTGTGCAAAACCATATTTTTTCAGCGCATAACGTTTCCATTTTGCAAGAGAATGTACGATCTCAGCATCCTGCTCCGGCGACTCCTTGATATCGAAGGTAACCGGGCGTTCTACGCCGTTCAGATTATCATTCAGACCGGATGACGGATCTACAAAAAGCGGTGCGGACACACGCAGCAGATTCAGTCGGTCAGAAAGGGTTTTCTGAAAAAAATCTTTCACTGTTTTGATACCAACCTGAGTATCGTGAAGCGATAATGCAGGCTGATAATTTTCCGGAATAATAAAATGTTCCATAACAATCCTCCTCAAATTTTGAAAGGCATCCAGCTAAGAATCCCGGCAGACACCAACAACTCTTTACCCGTTTACCCTGGTATTATGGTAATATTATAGCAGAAAACCACCCGAATACAACAACTAATTGTTGCCGGGCACGAGGTGCACGGCAACACGCTTCGCGATGCACAGAATCAATTCTGCCTTGTAACTTACCCGCAATTGTGCTAGTGTAATATGCAGAGTATGTTTGGAAAGGTCGAAAAACGGGATGGAACAGGAAAAAATATTAGTGGTTCTTCCGGTGAGAGAAGAACAGAAAGATCGAATCAGAAACACCGCACCGGATGCGAAAGTAATTTACTGCCTGGAAGCAGAGGTGACGAAAGAGCAGGTGCAGGATGCAAATATTATTATCGGCAACGTAAAACCGGAATTCTTAAAAGATTCTCCGAATCTGCGCTGGATACAGTTAAATAATGCCGGAACCGAAGGCTTCTGCGAGCCGGGTGTTCTGCCAAAACAGGCACAGCTGACCAATGCAACCGGAGCCTACGGAATGGCGATTTCTGAGCATCTGATCGCGATGCTGTTTGCTCTGCAGAAACGCCTGGACATTTACCATGACCAGCAAACAGACCACCGCTGGGAAAAACAGACCCATATGATGGTCACAGAGGGAAGCCATGTTCTGGTGATCGGCCTTGGAGATATCGGAACGACATTTGCAAGAAAAATGAAAGTACTGGGTGCACATGTGACCGGCATCAGAAGGAGCCAGAAACCAAAACCGGAGTACGTGGATGCACAATACACAATGGAAGCCCTGCCGGAACTGTTGCCGCAGGCAGATATCGTGGCAATGAGCCTTCCGGGATACAGTGATACCAAAGGTGTGATTGGAGAAAAAGAATTACAGTTGATGAAATCGAACGCAATTTTGTTAAATGTAGGTCGCGGAACCGCCATCGACAGTCTGGCACTTGCGAAAGCACTGCAGGGGCGAAGCATTTACGGCGCAGGTCTGGACGTCACCGATCCGGAACCACTTCCGGAAGATCACCCGCTGTGGGATGCTCCGCACTGTATCATTACCCCACATGTGTCCGGTGGATATGCACTGCCGGAGACACTCGAGAAGATTCTGAATCTTTCGATTGAGAACCTGGAACGTTACGAAAAAGGCGAAGCCCTTCACAATATCATTGACTTTTCCACTGGATATGTGAAACGGTAAGACAGGCGTTCGGAAAATTGCATAAAAAATAAAACAAAAAAAGAGAAGAATTTTCAGGGTTCTTCTCTTTCCTTTTGCAGATAACCGTGCTATACTGTTGTCTACAAAATATTGTTTTGAAAATCAGAAAAAACACTATATATAGTAGCAAGGAGTGGAAACAATGGTATATATTATCAAGAAGGACGGCACAAAAGAAGAGTTCGATGCCAATAAGATCAAGCGTGCGGTCAATAAATCGGCAGGTCGTGTCATGTATCGTTTTACCGATGACGAGATCAATTTTATCTGTAAATATGCGACCGACCGTGCAGAAGCCATGTCCAGAGAACGCAAGGGCGGAAAGATCATGATCCAGGATATGCACAACATCGTGGAGGGCGCTCTGGAACAGGTGAACCCGGCAGTAGCAAAAAGCTATCGTGATTACCGGAATTATAAAGTAGACTTTATTCATATGATGGACGAAGTCTACACGAAAAGCCAGTCCATCCGTTATATCGGAGATAAGAGCAACGCCAACACCGACAGTGCACTGGTAGCAACAAAACGAAGTCTGATCTTTAACGAGCTGAACAAAGAATTATACAGAAAATTCTTTATGAACCGGAACGAACTGCAGGCATGCAAAGATGGTTATATTTACATCCACGATCAGTCTGCGCGTCTGGATACAATGAACTGCTGTCTGTTTGATGTGGGATCTGTTCTGCGTGGTGGATTTGAGATGGGAAATGTCTGGTACAATGAGCCGAAGACACTGGATACCGCATTTGACGTTATGGGGGATATTATCCTCAGCACCGCAGCTCAGCAGTACGGCGGATTTACCGTACCGGAAGTAGATAAGATCCTGTCTCCGTATGCACAGAAAAGCTATAACAAATATTACGAAGAATTCCTGAAATATTCCGATCCGTCCTGGGAAGGAAGAGAAGAAAAGGGTCGTGTATATGCCTGGGAAAAAGTCTGCCGTGACTGTGATCAGGGATGGCAGGGAATAGAATATAAATTAAATACCGTTGGTTCCTCCCGTGGCGACTATCCGTTTGTTACTGTGACACTGGGATTGGGAACGGGAAGATTTGAAAAAATGATCTCAAAATCTCTGCTGAAAGTCCATATGGGCGGACAGGGAAAAGCCGGACATAAAAAACCGGTACTGTTCCCGAAGATTGTGTTCCTGTATGATGAAGAGATCCATGGAGATGGAAAAGAATGTGAAGATGTCTTTGAGACAGGTGTTGCCTGCTCTGCAAAAACCATGTATCCGGACTGGCTGTCCATGAGTGGCCAGGGATATATTTCCAGCATGTACAAAAAATATAAAAAAGTAATCAGCCCGATGGGGTGTCGTGCCTTCTTAAGTCCGTGGTATGAGCGTGGCGGTATGGAACCGGCAGATGAAAACGATGTGCCTGTCTTTGTCGGTCGTTTCAACATCGGTGCGGTCAGCCTGCATCTTCCGATGATCCTGGCAAAAGCCCGTGCAGAGAACACAGATTTTTATGAAGTTCTGGATTTCTATCTGGAGATGATCCGCGGACTGCATAAGAGAACATACGATTACCTTGGTGAGATGCGTGCTTCCACGAATCCGCTGGCATACTGTGAGGGCGGTTTCTACGGAGGCCATCTGAAACCATCCGATAAGATCCGTCCGTTACTCCGTCCGATGACAGCCTCCTTCGGTATCACAGCACTGAACGAACTGCAGGAACTTTACAATGGTAAATCCATTGCCGAAGACGGAGAATTTGCACTGGAAGTGCTTCGTTATATCAATGATAAGATTAATGTATACAAAAAAGAGGATCAGATCCTGTATGCAATTTACGGAACACCGGCTGAGAGCCTTTGCGGTCTGCAGGTAGAGCAGTTCCGCAAGATGTACGGTATCGTGCGCGGGGTATCAGACCGTCCATATGTGAGCAACAGTTTCCACTGCCACGTAACTGAGGATATTACTCCTATCCAAAAACAGGATCTGGAAGGAAGATTCTGGGAACTGTGCAACGGTGGTAAGATCCAATATGTCAGATATCCGATTTCCTACAATGTACATGCTATAAAAGCACTGATCCGTCGGGCGATGAATCTGGGTTATTATGAGGGTGTGAATCTGTCGCTGGCCTACTGCGACGATTGCGGACATCAGGAGCTCGAGATGGATGTCTGCCCGGTCTGCGGTTCCAGAAACCTGACCAAGATCGACCGTATGAACGGATACCTGTCCTACAGCCGTGTGCACGGAGATACCCGTCTGAACGATGCCAAGATGGCGGAGATCGCGGACAGAAAGTCAATGTAAAAACATCAGAAATAATAATATAGAAATAATATGATAAGAAGAAATCCGTAAAATTCTGATCAGAAATCAGTTGTTTTACGGATTTTTTCTTTGTATTTGCAACCTGGTGCCTGACAGTATCCAAAGAAGGGCAGGGAGGAATAAATTCTGCGCATCACGAAGCGTGTTACAGGAAACGGAGTGAACAATCATAAATATACAGAAAATAAAAGGTGTATTTGTGAATTACATAGACAAAATCCCCAGGATTATTTATACTTGATATAGATGTGCAAACAGGAGGGTACCAGTATGGGGGAAAAGACAGTTGATATGACGAAAGGGAGCATCCTGCCGAAGATGATTCGGTTTGCGCTGCCGGTGCTTCTTGGGATGCTGTTTCAGAGAATCTATAATTTTGTAGATGTTTATATAGTAGGAAGATATCTCGGAGATGAGGCACTTGCTGCGGTCAGTATCGCAGGTGGAGCCATGTATCTGCTGTTTTCGATTATGATGGGCCTGACGACAGGAGTAAGCGTGGTGGTTTCGCAGTATTATGGTGGCGGGGATGAGAAAAAAGTGACAGAAACCTTTGTTTCTTCTATCTATGTGGCGGTTGTATCTACGCTGATCATTACAATTGCGGGACTGATCGGGGCACGACCGCTTCTGAGGGCCTTGCAGACCTCGAATGATCTGCTTGACCAGGCAACGGTATATCTGATGGTTGTATTTGCCGGAGCAGTGGGAACGATGCTGTATAACTGGATCTCGGCGGTGCTGCGTTCTTTGGGGAATTCGGTGGTGCCGCTGGTATTCCTGATTATTTCGAGTGTGCTGAATGTGATTCTGGATATCGCCTTTGTGGTCTGGATTCCGATGGGAGTAGCAGGGGCGGCATTTGCAACGGTTCTGGCACAGTTGTTGTCCGGGATCGGATGTCTGGTTTATGCATGGAAGATCCTTCCGATTCTTCGGTTTACGAAAGAGGAACTGCGCTGCGACAGGGAGCTGGTAAAACAGATGTTGATTTACGGTGTACCGACCGGTCTGCAAATGAGTATTATCTCAGTGTCCGATATGACTTTACAGGCAATGGTCAATACCTACGGAACTGCTCTGATCGTGGCCTATGGTGTCTGCATCAAAGTGGAAGGTGTGGGATGGCAGATGGCGGAAGCCATCGGAACTTCACTGGGAACCTTTACCGGACAAAATGTAGGAGCAAACCACCTGGATCGTGTAAAACAGGGAGTCAGATGTGCCTATCTGATGAATGCAGTCTGTTATGGAATATTCTGTCCGGTAATCTGGTTCTTTGCCCGTCCGATCATGGAAGCATTTACCGGCAATCCGGAATCGATCCGTTACGGTGTGGAATATATGAAGATCTTCAGCTGCTTCTTTTTTGTGGGCGGTATCCTGGTGGTTTATCATAATATCCTGCGGTCGGCAGGAGATGTAACCATCACCGTACTGATGGGAGTCAGTGAAATCATCACCCGAATCGGCTGCACCTTCCTTTTTACTGCTGTTTTTGGATACTATGGGCTGTGGTGGGTATCTCCGCTGACCTGGTGTTGCGCGATGCTGGTTGGTTGTGTCCGGTATTATTCAGGAAAATGGAAAAAGAAGGTACAGCTTCAGAGAGGAGACAGTATACATGGGTAGAAAAAGAAAACCAAAGATGGAATACCGTTATTATGAAATTCCGGCAGGAAGTCCGGTGCTTGCTTTACTGGGGGATAAATGGGTGCAGAATTACGGAAGGGAGATTGATTATCTGCATTTTCATAATCATCTGGAAGTTGGGTTTTGCTATTATGGGGAAGGCACAGTTACTTTTAAAGAAGAAGACCTACCCTTTGACGGAAATATGTTTACGGTGGTACCGAAGAACTTTCCGCATACTACAACCTCTACGGGAGACAGTATCAGTTACTGGGAGTGGCTGTTTATTGATGCTGACAAATTCCTGAGGGAAGTTTATAAAGATAACCCCAGGATGGCACAGAAAGTGATCGATCGCGTGAATAAGAGAGCCCATTTTGTGAGGGTTCAGGATAAACCGCAGATTGGGGCACTGGTGCAGCAGATTATTGAATGTATGCGGGAAAGAAAGGAATTCTATCTGGAAGAAGTGAAAGGACTGATCCTGGCTTTTCTTTTACAGGTGGCAAGGTGGAATCGGGAAGAAGCGGAAAAGGCAGAATTCGAGGCGGGAAATACAGAATTCGAGGCGGGAAATACCAGTCTGATCACACCGGCAATTGACTATATCAGCGAATGCTGTGACCGTCCGATCAAGGTGGAGGAACTGGCTGCGATGTGCCATATCAGTGAAACGCATCTGAGAAGGGTATTTCGTGACTGTATACAGATGTCGCCTGTTGAATATATCAATTGGGTTCGAATTCGCACAGCATGTGGGGAACTGAAGCGTACAAACGATACGGTGGGAGATATTGCCGTACGATGTGGTTTCTCCACATTATCCACGTTCAACAGGAATTTTCACAGGATTATGGGCATTTCGCCACAACAGTGGAGAAAGGATCCGGAACATTTTGAACGGAAATTGTTGAATTATGATATAAAAGCCGAAAAAGGGTGGTGAAAATCGTCAAAACACCTTAAATGGATGAAAATGCACAGAATTCTGTTAAATATGAGTACACATGCGGGAAAAGTATGGTATAATGTGTACATAATGATTCACAAAAAGTTCAAAAACTGTACACATTCACTAATGGGAAAAGCGAGTGAGAGATGCCGGTTTTTGGCAGAGTGAACAAATACATATCAGGAGGATATACATTTATGAAAAGAAAAATTGTAGCAGTTGTATTAGCTTCCACAATGGTATTCGGAATGACAGCTTGTGGCTCTTCAGGAGCAAGCGATTCCTCAAGCACAGGAAGCGACGCAGCAACAGACGACACAGCAACAGATGACGGTTCAGAAGATGCAAACGTTACAGAAGGAAGTTCTGATGATGAAAACACACTGACTGTTTGGACATGGGATCCGAACTTCAACATCTACGCAATTGAAAAAGCAGCAGAGATCTATGCAAAAGATCATCCTGGATTCAAAGTAGACGTAAGTGAGATCAAATCCGACGATATCGAAACAAGACTGACAACAGCTGTTTCTGCCGGAGATCTGAGCACACTGCCTGACATTTTCCTGATGCAGGATAACTCCTTCCAGAAATATGCTACCAACTATCCGGACGTCTTCACAGACCTGACAGATTCCGGTATCGACTTCAGCCAGTTCTCATCCGCAAAAGTTGCTTACTCCACACTGGATGGTAAGAACTATGGTATCCCGTTTGATAACGGTGCTGTTATCGAATGCCTGCGTACCGATATGCTGGAAGAAGCTGGATACACAGTAGATGACTTCACAGACATTACATGGTCTGATTTCATGGAAAAAGCAAAAGTTGTTAAAGAAAAAACCGGTCAGCCAATCCTGACATCTCAGGCTGGTTCACCTGACCTGGTAATGGAAATGCTGCAGTCCTGTGGAGAGTCTCTGTTCAACGAAGACGGATCTGTTAACATCAAAGACAACAAAGCTCTGAAACCAATCCTGGAGATCTATCAGCAGATGGTTGCAGACGGAACATTAGTAGAAGTTACTGACTGGGATCAGTACATCGCATCTATCAACAACGGCACAACAGCTGGTGTTATCAACGGATGCTGGATCATGGCTTCTATCGTAGCTAACGATGATCAGTCTGGAAAATGGGCAATCACAAATATGCCGAAACTGGATGACGTTGACGGAGCTACTAACTACTCCAATAACGGTGGTTCTTCATGGGCAATCAGCTCTAACTGCCAGAAACAGGATCTTGCAATTGACTTTATGAAATCCACATTTGCCGGAAGTACAGATCTGTACGATGACATCATCTCCAAAGGAGCTCTGGCAACATGGGCACCAGCTGGCGATACAGATGCATATGCTCAGCCTGTAGAATTCTTCAGCAATGAAGCGGTTTATGCTAAGATCGTAGATTTTGCTACAAAGACTCCTTCCAATATCACTGGTCCATTCTACTATGATGCTCGTGATGCTGTAGGTGTTGCACTGTCCAATATCATCCAGAGTGGTGCAGATATGGACGATGAAATCGCAACCGCACAGGATACTGTAGAATTTAATATGGGTGGCTGATTCAGCTGAACAGTTAAAAACCAAGAAGTGAAAAATAAATAAGAAGAGGGTCTGCTTCGAAAAAAGCGGAGCAGACCCTCTCTTTCTAAGAAATCTCCAAAAGAAAGGAAGGATGGATTTCATGAGCAATCAGAAGAAAAAAGGATTGACACTGGCAAAGAAACACAACCTGACCGGTTGGGCATTCTTACTTCCTGCAACCCTGTTGATTGGCTGGATGAGTTTTTATCCGATGATTCGGGCGTTCATCCTGTCATTACAGACGGGCATGGGTGTAAACCTGAGCTTTAATGGCTTTGCAAACTATGCACGTATTTTAAAAGACCCAACGTTTAAACAGACATTATTTAACACATTCTTATACCTGATCGTTCAGGTGCCGATTATGCTGGTGCTGGCGCTGATGTTTGCATCTATGCTGAACAACAAGGATCTGAGGTTTAAGGGCCTGTTCCGTACATGTATTTTTTTACCATGTGCGACATCTCTGGTTTCTTACGCTATGATCTTCCGTTCTCTGTTTGCAAATGATGGTTTCATTAACATGGTTCTGCGTAATTTGGGTATGTCACCGATCATGTGGTTTGGTAATGCATGGACAGCCCGTGCCGTTATCATCATCGCGCTGGTATGGAGATGGACAGGCTACAACATGGTATTCTATCTGTCCGGTCTGCAGAATATTGAATATTCTGTATACGAAGCGGCAAAGATCGATGGGGCAAGCCCGATGCAGTCATTCTTCAAGATTACTGTACCACTTCTGAAACCGACCATCCTGCTGACAGCCATTACATCTACGAATGGTACCCTGCAGCTGTTTGATGAGTCCCTGAACCTGACAAACGGTGGTCCTGGTAAATCTACTATGACAATGTCTCATTATATTTACAACATCTCCTTTAAGCAGAGCCCGAACTTCGGTTATGCTGCGGCGATGTCTATCCTGATCCTGATCATGGTTGCTATTCTGGCAATACTTCAGATGAAAGTAGGTGACGAACGATAATGGGTAAAGGTAAAAAATTCTTCATGTATCTTATACTGTCAATCGCGTCAATTGTTTCTGTATTTCCACTGTACTATATGTTCTGTGCATCTACAAACAAGAGCGTTGACGTTATCGCAGGTAAACTGATTCCGGGAACGTATCTGATTGAAAACTACAAAGCACTGATTGCGAACCAGAATCTGGGACTGGCACTGTGGAATTCCTTCCGAAATGCAACAGTACTGACTGTCCTGTGTCTGCTGATTTGTTCCATCGCCGGTTATGGCTTTGAGATCTATCACGACAAAGGAAAAGACGTTGTATTTACCATCCTGCTGACTGCTATGATGATTCCTTTTGCAGCCATCATGATTCCGATGTTCCGTATGTTCTCTACTTTGAAAATGGTAAATACCATGACAGCGTTCATGCTTCCATCCATTGCAACTCCGTTTATGATCATGATGTTCCGTCAGGCATCCAGATCCTTCCCTCATGATATCATTGAGGCAGCAAGAATCGATGGTCTGAGTGAAGTTGGTATCTTCTTCCGTATGTTCATTCCTACCATGAAATCCACATACGCGGCAGCTATCATCATCACATTCATGGGTGCATGGAATAACTATCTGTGGCCAAAGGTAATTCTGCAGAATAAAGATGCGATCACCATGCCGATGCTGGTTTCTAACCTGTTAAGTGGCTACACCGTAGATTATGGTATGCTGATGTTAGGTGTATTTATCTGTACAATCCCGACAGCAATTATCTTCTTTGCTTTCCAGAAGAGCTTTACAGAAGGTATCACAGGTGCTGTTAAATAATAAAAAAGTAGCTGTGCATATGCTGAATGGTTATGTATAAGTAAATTAAGGCGGATATTTATAGTATATGAATATCCGCCTGTTTTTTAGCAAGGATTGAAAAATAGGAGGAAAAAACAGAATGGGTACTTTCAATTACGATTTGGTAAAAGATCCTACGTATTTTAACGACAACCGTGTGGCTGCTCATTCAGACCACAAATATTACGCTTCTGTGGAAGCGATGGAACAGGATGTGGATAACTTCCGTCACAGCCTGAATGGACTGTGGAAATTCCATTACGCAAAAAATTACAACTCTACGATCCCGGGATTTGAGAAAACAGAATATTGTTGCAAATCATGGGATGATATCCGTGTACCGGCTCATATTCAGATGGAGGGATATGATGTACCGCAGTATGCAAATGTACAGTACCCGTGGGAAGGAAGAGAAGAAGTAGAACTGGGTCAGATTCCGGAGAGATTCAATCCGGTTGCTTCTTATGTGAAATATTTTGAAGTTCCGGAAGAGATGGAAGGCAAAAAAGTATTTATCTCTTTCCAGGGTGCAGAAAGTGGTATCGCTGTATGGCTGAACGGTAACTTTGTAGGATACAGTGAAGATACCTTTACACCATCCGAATTCGAACTGACTCCTTATCTGAAAGAAGGAGAAAACAAACTGGCAGCTCAGGTCTTCAAATGGACCAGCAGCAGCTGGTGTGAGGATCAGGACTTCTTCCGTTTCTCCGGAATCTATCGTGATGTCTATCTGTATGCGATCCCGGAAGTCCATGTATCTGATGTGAAGATCCAGACACTTCTGGACGATACCTTCACCAAAGCGGATCTGGTGATCGATACCAAAGCTACCAAGGCCGGAAAAGTAAAAATCACCTTATCCAAAGATGGAAAAAAACTGCAGAGTGTAGAAGAGACACTGGCAGAGGAGTCTCAGTATGTGATGAAAGTGGAGAATCCTGAACTGTGGTCTGCAGAATCTCCTGTATTATATGATCTGTTACTGGAAGTGATGGATGAGAACGGACAGGTGACAGAAGTGATCCCTCAGAGAGTGGGCTTCCGTCGTTTTGAGATGAAAGATTCTATCATGATGCTGAATGGTAAGAGAATCGTCTTCAAAGGTGTTAACCGTCACGAATTCAGTTCTGTATCCGGTCGTGTGGTATCTAGAGAAGAATTGATCAAAGACCTGGTGACCATGAAACAGAACAATATCAATGCGATCCGTACCTGCCATTATCCGGATGCGGTCGGCATCTATGAACTGTGTGACGAATATGGTATCTACATGATCGCAGAGTGTAACCTGGAGAGCCACGGAAGCTGGGACATCAGTGCAGAACAGACCGGTGACTTCAGCAAAGTCGTACCATGTGACCGTCCGGAATGGATGGATATGATGCTGGATCGTGTCAATTCCATGTATCAGAGAGATAAGAACCATCCGGCGATCCTGATCTGGTCCTGCGGTAATGAGGCATTTGGCGGAAAAGTAATCTATGAGATGTCACAGCTGTACCGTAAGATGGATCCGAACCGTCTGGTACACTATGAAGGTGTCTACCACGACAGAAGATACAACGATACCAGTGATATGGAAAGCCAGATGTATCCGTCTGTAGATGATATCAAGGCATTTCTGGAAAAAGACAGAAGCAAACCATTTATCTGCTGCGAATACACTCATGCAATGGGTAACTCCTGCGGAGGTATGCACAAATATACAGATCTGACCGATACCGAGCCGTCCTACCAGGGTGGATTTATCTGGGATTATATCGATCAGTCCATCTACAAAAAAGACCGTTACGGAAAAGAATTCCAGGCATACGGCGGTGACTTCAATGATCGTCCATGCGACTACAACTTCAGCGGAAACGGTATCGCATACGGCGGAGAAAGAGACGCATCTCCGAAGATGCAGGATGTGAAATTCAACTACCAGAACATCTCTGCCAAAGTGGAAAAAGACCAGGTAACCATCGTCAACAAGAACCTGTTTATCAACACTGATACCTTTGACTGCTTCGTAGTACTTGCAAAAGATGGAAAAGAAGTAAAAGAAGTTCCGATGGAAACTCATGTAGCTCCTTTGAGTGAAGAGACCGTGAGTCTGCCGATTCCGGTACAGAATCTGCCGGGTGAATATGCAGTTACTGTATCCTTCCGGCTGAAAGAAGATACCGTATGGGCAAAACGTGGTCATGAAGTGGCATTCGGACAGGGTGTCTACAAAGTAGAAGCACCGGCAAAAGCTGTAAAACCTGCAAGATTTGAAGTGATCAGATCCGGTCATGACTTTGGTGTTCGCGGTGAAAACTTCGATGTGCTCTTCTCTTACCTGAATGGCGGTCTTGCTTCTTACCGTTACGGTGGAGTGGAGATGATCCAGATGATCCCAAGACCAAATTTCTGGCGTGCACCGGTTGACAACGATAACGGAAGCCTGATGCAGATGCGCTGCGGACAGTGGAAACTGGCCTCCATGTATCTGTCTCACAAATATCCAACCGGAGGACATTATCCGGGAATGCATATCCCTGAGATCGAAGTTCTGGATGACAGTGCAAAGATTACATTTACTTATGCAATGCCAACGACTCCGGCAACCGAGTGCAAACTGAGCTATCAGGTATATGGAGACGGAAGCATCCGCACCACACTGATTTATGATCCGGTAGAGGGTCTGGGCGATATGCCGGAATTCGGTGTTATGTTCAAGTTCGATGCAGATTACGACAATGTAACCTGGTACGGCATGGGACCGGAAGAAACCTATGTGGACAGATGCGAAGGCGCAAAACTGGGTATCTACAGGAACAAAGTGGAAGATAATATGGCAAAATACATGGTTCCGCAGGAATGCGGAAACAAGGTTGGCGTACGTTGGGCATCTGTAACAGACCGTAAGGGCAGAGGAATGCTGTTTACCGGTGATGCTATGGAATTCTCCGCACTGCCATATACACCACACGAGATGGAAAATGCGATGCATCCATTTGAGCTGCCACAGGTACACTACACGGTAGTACGTGTATCCAAACAGCAGATGGGTATTGCCGGAGACGACAGCTGGGGAGCAAAACCACTTCCGGAATATCTGATCAAAACCGATGAAAAGATGGAATTTACATTCACATTCAAAGGAATCTGATGAAAATTGCAATTAAATAATTAAATGAAAGGAAGTAACTTTTCAGTAGCCACTATCCCGCGAGATGTTTTGACATGAATATGTCAAAATCTCGAGACATACAAGCAAAAATGCCATCACCGAAGGCGATTTACGCGAGCAACGAGTCAAAGTCCGTGCTTGCACGGAACCTTGAGGAGTGCCGCGATAACGATAAAAACTCGCAAAGCGTGTTTTTATCGTTCAAATGCATTTTTGCTCGTAACTGTGAAGGCACTGAACAGTTACGAAAGGAAAAGCCTTTCTCCTTGATGTGAAAGGAGAAAGGCTTTTTGTTAAGACAGGAGAAGAACTTATGGCAAGAGAAGTAAATTTTGGAAAAATGCTCCACGGTGGAGACTATAATCCGGAACAGTGGCTTCACAGCCCGGAGATTCTGGAAAAAGACATCGAATATTTTAAAAAAGCAAAAATTAATGAGGTATCCCTGGGTATATTTTCCTGGGCAGTACTCGAACCGGTAGAGGGAGAATTCCATTTTGAATGGATGGAAAAGATTATAGATCGTCTGTATGAAAATGGCATTTCAACAATTCTGGCAACCCCAACCGGAGCAAGACCAAGATGGATGGCACAGAAGTATCCGGAAGTGCTTCGGGTAGACGCCAGTCGTCACAGAAATCTGTACGGAGAAAGACATAATCACTGCTATACATCTCCGGTGTACAGAGAGAAAACAAGAATTATGAATACAAAACTGGCGGAAAAATTCAAAGACCATCCGGGTGTGATCGCCTGGCATATTTCCAATGAATATGGAGGAGAGTGTCATTGCCCGTTATGTCAGGCAGCCTTTAAAAACTGGCTGAAAGACAAATATCAGACAGCAGATAAGATGAACCGGGCATGGGCAACCACATTCTGGAGTCACCGCTATAACGATTTTGATCAGGTAGACAGTCCTTCCCCAAGAGGAGACAGCTCTCTTCACGGTCTGAACCTGGACTGGAAAAGGTTTGTAACAGATCAGACTGTGGACTTTGTGAAATGGGAGATCCAGGCTCTTAGGGATGCAGGATCCGACAAACCAACCACCATCAATATGATGTACGATTTCCAGGGATTAAATTATCACAAATTTGCTGATGTAGTAGATTTTGTATCCTGGGATAATTATCCACAGTGGCACAAGAAAGAAGAATACCTGACAGCTATGGATAATGGTATGCAGCATGATATTATGCGAAGCATTCAGAAAAAACCATTTTTACTGATGGAGAACTGCCCGTCGGCAACCAACTGGCAGTCCGTAAGCAAATTAAAGAAACCGGGAATGCTTCATGCAGCTTCCATGCAGGCTGTTGCCCACGGATCCGACAGTATTTTGTATTTCCAGCTTCGACAGAGCCAGGGTTCCTCTGAAAAGTTCCATGGTGCAGTGATCGATCATTATGGCAAGGATGATACCAGAGTATTTAAGGAGGTAACGGAAGTAGGAGAAAGTCTGGAAAAACTTCAGGAAGTTACCGGAGCGAAGAACCCGGCACAGGTGGCTGTGGTATATGACTGGGAGAACCGCTGGGCCATGGAAGACGCCCAGGGACCAAGAAATAAAGGACTGTTCTATAAGGAAACTGTGGAAAAATCCTATTACGCATTCCGCAAACAGGGACTGAATGTGGATATGATCGATATGGAGCAGGATCTGGATGGTTATAAAGTAGTAGCAGCGCCTATGCTTTATATGTTCAGGGAAGGATTTGAAGAGAAGGTTCGTAAATACGTAGAAAATGGTGGAACCTTTATCCTGACTTACTGGTCCGGTATCGTAGACAGTACCGATCTGTGTTTCCTGGAGGGAACTCCCCATGGACTGATGGATGTGATGGGACTTCGCAGTACAGAGATTGACGGTTTGTATGATGGGGAATATAATAGAGGAGTACCGGTGAGGGGAAATGAGTTGTGCCTGACGAAAACCTATACCTGTAATCATCTTTGTGAACTGGTTAAGACTTCTACTGCACAGCCTCTGATGACCTACGAAACCGATTTTTATGCCGGTATGCCGGCACTTACCGTGAACCTTTTCGGAAAAGGAAAAGCATACCATGTCTGCGCAGACTTTGAACAGGGATTTTATGATGAAGTTTATCGTAAGATTGCAAAAGAAGCAGGCGTAAAACGTGTAGTTGCCCACATCCCGGAAGGCGTGGAAGTAAGTGTGCGCCGGAATCAGGATACAGATTATGTATTTGTACAAAACTTCAATCGTCAGCCGGTAGAAGTCAAGTTGCCTGTAGAACAGTATCCAGTATGGCTTGGAAAATATGATGGCACTATAGATCGGTTCGGCACCGTGGTATTAAAAGGAAAGGCAGGAGAAAAGGAATGATTCAAGAGAGCATTGTAAAACTGGTACAGTATGGACTGGCAACCGGTCTGGTAGAAAAGGAAGACAAGCGTTATACTACGAATAAAATTCTGGAATTACTGCAGATGGATGCAATCGATGAAGAATATGTAAAACAGATCTTGGAATCTGACGGAGCAGATCAGAGTGTGGCAGGTGAACTGGAAAGCATTCTGGGAGATATCTGTGACTATGCATATGAACATGGTCTGATGGAAGAAAACAGTGTAGGTTATCGCGACCTGTTTGACACAAAAGTTATGAGTCTTCTGGTAGACCGTCCAAGCAATGTGATCCGTCGCTTCTGGGAATTGTATAAAGAAGATCCGGTAAAGGCTACCGATGCACATTACAAATTCAGTCAGGATACCGATTATATCCGTCGTTACCGTATCGCAAAAGATATGAAATGGGTAGCACCGACAGAATACGGTGATCTGGATATTACCATCAACCTGTCAAAACCGGAAAAAGATCCGAAAGCCATCGCAGCAGCAAAGCTGGCAAAACAGACATCCTATCCAAAATGTCTGCTTTGCATGGAAAACGAAGGCTACGCAGGACGACTGAACCATCCGGCAAGACAGAACCACAGAATCATACCGGTAACCATCAACAACAGTGAGTGGGGATTCCAGTATTCTCCTTATGTATATTATAACGAGCATTGTATCGTATTCAATTCTCAGCATGTACCGATGAAGATCGAACGTGCAACCTTCGCAAAATTGTTTGACTTTGTAAAACAGTTCCCGCACTACTTTGTAGGATCCAATGCGGATCTGCCGATCGTAGGAGGATCGATCCTGAGTCACGATCATTTCCAGGGTGGACATTATGAATTTGCCATGGCGAAAGCACCGGTGGAAAAAGAAGTAGTGATCCCGGGATTCGAAGATGTCAAAGCAGGCATCGTAAAATGGCCGATGTCTGTCATCCGTATAAGTGGTCCGGACACGGAGCGTCTGATCGAACTGGCAGACAAGATCCTGTTAAAGTGGAGAGGATACACTGACGAGGCAGCATTTATCTTCGCGGAAACCGACGGAGAACCACACAATACCATCACCCCGATCGCAAGAAAACGTGGTGATATGTATGAGATGGATCTGGTCTTGAGGAATAATATTACGACCGAAGAACATCCGCTGGGTGTTTATCATCCGCATGCGGAACTGCACCATATCAAGAAAGAAAACATCGGTCTGATCGAAGTTATGGGTCTGGCAGTGCTTCCGGCACGTCTGAAAGGTGAACTTGAAGGTCTGTGCAAAGCCATTGTGGCAGGCGAAGATCTGAGAAAAGATGAAGTTCTGGAAAAACATGCCGACTGGGTAGATGAACTGAAAGAAAAATATACTTTCACAGCAGAAAATGTGGAAGAGATTCTGAAAAAAGAGATCGGTATTGTATTCAAGAAGGTGCTGGAACATGCAGGTGTATACAAATGCACAGAAGAAGGCAGAGCTGCATTCATGAGATTTATCAAGAGTCTGTAAACAGTCTGGTTAATTACAGAATGAAAAAAATGCACCCCCGGATTGACAAGTGTCTTCCGGGGGTGTATACTTGTCCTTGCGTGTAACACAAAGCAACTGTGGACATGCATTTTAATTGAATATCGAGCCAATAGAAGGTTGCAGGAAAGAAGGCATATGCCCGCCGAAGGAATAATACTCTCAGGTGTCCCCAAAAGGACAGGACTGTAACCGGATGGCCCTCTGGAGAATCCCAAAGATGGGTGCCGAAGGTGAAAGCGGATCTGTGATCTGTGAATCTCTCAGGCAAAAGGACAGTGTGAAAGATACAAAAAGAAAAGCGACATATCGCAGTAGTTTTTTGTATTTCGAGTGGATAATGAATAACAATTCTGAACAGAACCTGCAAAGGCGCAGAACAGTTATGGAAGTATCAGGTCCCGGGGATTCCCCGGGACCTTTTTGCTTTACCGGAAATTGCTTTCCGGCAGAGTAAAAAACGCTCCGCGTGGATGTGCCCGACACATTCTCCGGTATTGGCTTGAAACGTAAGAAAAAGTGAGGGAGAAGAAAAAACATGGAATTTGTTACAAAAGTAGTTGAGTGTGTCAATACGTTTCTGTGGGATTATGCATTGCTGATCCTGCTTCTGGGAGCCGGTATCATTTACTCGTTCAGCCTGAAATTTATTCAGGTACGAAAGTTTGGTGCCGGAATGAAAGCATTGTTTGGTAATTTTTCGCTGCATGGAGGAAAAGGAGAAAATGGACTCAGTTCCTTTCAGGCTCTGACAACAGCGATTGCCGCCCAGGTAGGAACCGGTAATATCGCCGGAGCAGCGACAGCGATTGCATCCGGAGGGCCGGGCGCCATCTTCTGGATGTGGGTCAGTGCATTCTTCGGAATGGCTACCATCTATGCGGAAGCTGTTATGGCACAGCATACAAGAAAACTGGAAAACGGACATTATGTAGGAGGCCCGGTATATTATATAAAATACGTATTCAAGGGCGGATTTGGAAAATTCCTGGCAGGTTTCTTTTCTGTAGCTATCATTCTGGCCCTGGGATTTATGGGAAATATGGTACAGTCCAACTCTATCGGTGCAGCATTTAACAATGCATTCCATGTACCGAAACTGGCAGTGGGAATCTGTGTGGCAGTGATTGCCGGCATCATCTTTATTGGCGGTATCAAGAGAATCGCAAGCTTTACAGAAAAAATCGTTCCGATTATGGCACTGTTATACATCATCGGCTGCCTTGTGATCCTGGTGATGCATCTTCCGGGAGTTGGAACTGCATTCAAAGACATTTTTGTGGGTGCTTTTGCACCACAGGCAATTGCAGGCGGTGCACTTGGTGTAACGGTTCAGAAAGCGATGCGTTTCGGTGTTGCGAGAGGACTTTTCTCCAACGAAGCAGGTATGGGTTCCACACCACATGCACATGCAACAGCGGAGGTTAAGGATCCGTGTGATCAGGGAATCATCGCAATGATGGGTGTATTTATCGATACATTTATTATTCTGACACTGACAGCTCTGGTTATCCTGTCCACCGGAGTACTTGGTAACGGACAGACAGGTTCTGAACTGGCACAGAGTGCATTCAACGTAGGATTCGGTAACTTTGGAAATATCTTTATTGCATTGTGTATGCTGTTCTTTGCCTTTACTACAATTGTCGGATGGTATTATTTCGGTGAAGTGAATGTTCGGCATTTGTTCGGAAATTGTGCAGTAAAAGTTTATGCAGTGATCGTTGTGATCTGCGTAATCATCGGATCCACATTGAAAGTAGATCTGGTATGGGATATGGCAGATATGTTCAATGGTTTAATGGTGCTTCCAAACCTGATTGCACTTCTTGGATGCCTGGCGATTGTTCGCAAATTGACGAAAAAGAGCGAAAAAAGCAAAGAAAAATAATGGAATATAGACAAAAACAGAAAAATCCGCTTTGGGGAAAGAAACCAAAGCGGATTTTTTTGGAATTGGTTAAATTGTACTTGATTTTTATAAAACAATGGTATAATATATAAACATGACGAAACAACATTTAAGCAATACGTCAAAATCACCAGAAACAACAAGGAAAAGTGAATGGTATTGTATGAAATGTTCACGATAGTGGGGTGACAAACTATATAATGTCGTGAGCGAAACAAAAGATTCCGTAGTTATTATGACGAAACACAATATTAAGAAAAATTGTGAAGGAATGTAGATTTTCGTTCGTGTTCATACGGTAGGCGCCAGCAGAGTTTTTCTGAAAAAAGTAGTATGGGCAGAAGGAAAATTTATATAGAGACAACGGAAGATTGACGAATATGATGTTGTCTGAGTTATTTTCAAGACCTAAAGGGAGGGAAAGAGATGAAAAGAAAAATAGTTGCAGTTTTAACAGCAGCTACGCTTGCAGTTGGTATGTTAGCCGGCTGTGGCGGTGGCGGAAGTGATTCCAGTTCCGGCGGATCTAAGGATTCCAGTGGAACAACTTCTACAGATGACAGTTCAGGCGGAAGCGGAACAGCAGCATCTGAAGGTATTACTACAGAAGTAGGAACTCCCCGTTCCGAGACACTGATCGTTGAGTGTCAGTCCCCAACAGATGTACCTGGTCAGTTTAATAGCTACATGACAGGTACCCAGATGGGATTCGGTATTCATCAGCTGATGAGTGCTCATCTGTGGGAAGTAGATACCGCAAAAGGTGAACAGTGGGGCGAGATTGCTGATGGCATGCCTGAGTCCAATGATGATTTTACCGAGTGGACAGTAAAAGTTCGTCAGGGTATCAAATGGTCCGATGGTGAAGACGTAACAGCGGATGACGTTGTATTCACTTTCAATATGATTAAAGAAAATGACGGAATCGGTGCCAGTGCAGCAACAAACATGTACATTGATTCAGTAGAAAAAGTAGACGATTACACAGTTCTGTTTAAGATGAAAGAAACATTCCCACGTTTCGTACAGAAATATGGTATCACTGCATGGGGAAGTGATTACCGTATCGTTCCGGAACATATTTATTCAAAACAGTCCGATGTTACTACATTCAAGGATGAAGATCCTGTAGTGGCAGGTCCTTACACCGTGAAAGATTACGATAAGTTAGGTGACTGGGTGTTGTATGAACTGCGTGATGACTGGAAGGACAGCACACTTGGTGTTGCAGGATCCGCTCATTATGAGTACGCTGAAAATGCTACACCACCGAAATACGTATGGTTCCGTACATTCGCAGACTCTACCACAAAACAGATGGCTATGATCAACAACGAAGTTGACCTGCTGTGTGAAGTAACACTGGAAGAGTTTGAAACCATGAAAGCTTCTAACGACAATGTTAACTGCTGGTACAAGGATTTCCCATATGCAAACCCAGACGATCCGGGTTCAAAAGGAATTGTATTCTCACATGGTCAGGGCGCACCGTATGACAATGCAGACTTCCGTTGGGGTATCTGCTTAGCACTTAATATTGATGAGATCTCCATGAACACGTTCTCCGGAGCAGGACGTGCGGCTCCGATCCCGTTATTGAACAATACACAGTTCCTGCAGGAAACCTACACAATCCCGATGCAGGAATGGCTGGAAAACTTCGAACTGGATCTTGGCGATGGAACAACCTTCAAACCTTATGATACCGGTTATGCAAAACGTATGGCTGATTCTCTGGGCATCGAAGGAACAGATGAAGAACTGATTAACATGTTTGGTGCAGGCTGGTGGAAACATGATGAAGAAGCAGCTACAAAACTGCTTGAAAAAGCCGGTCTTGAAAAAGTAAATGGTGTATGGAATTATGAAGGCAAACCTTTCACCTTTGAAATGAGCTATCTGGCAGATACTGAGGCCCAGGCAGCACGTGGTGTACAGGCTGCATACAACCAGCTGACAAAATTCGGTTTCAAGTGTTCAATCGCATCCAAATCTTCCGCAACATGGGATGTAGACGGTGGAAAGGGTAACTACCAGATCGCTGGTTACTGGATATCCGCTGGTATCCTGAAAGACTTCTACTCTTCGATCAGCGGATTTGATGGTGATCTGATCAAACCTGTAGGCGAAACTGGTTCTGGTCAGGGACTTCGTTGGAATAACGAAAAAGTTACAGAGATAATTCACGAACTTGCTAATACTGATCCGGAAAGTGATAGATCTTACGAACTGCATACTGAATTCCTTAAGGAATGTGTAACAGATATGCCGGAAATCAACTTCCTCTCTGGTACAAAATTCGTTCCGACCAACTCAACTTACTGGGAAGGTTATCCGGATGCGGACAACCCGTACAATGGTCCATGGTGGTGGTGGAGCTGCTTCAAATACATGCTTCCAAACATCACTGCGACACAGGCTTAATCCTTTAAGTCTTGAGGAACAGTAATAAAATGATGAAAACAGCAAAAACTGACAGAGTTATTTGCTGAAATATCAGAAGGGACGGAGTTGTAAGAAAAGCTTACGATCCGTCCCTTTTGTGTAGAAATAGTAGTAAAGGAGTGCTGTGTATGAAATTTAAAAAATTCTTTCTGCAGCGAGTGCTTGCATGGGCGCTGACTATCCTGATCGGTGTTACCTTTATCTTCTTCATTCCACGTATGTTTCCGTCAGATCCTGTTGAAAACATGATCGCACAGATTCAGTCACGTTCCGGTAACATGGATCCAGCCGAGATGGACGCCCTTCGTAGCAGCCTGCGTGTGCAGTTTGGACTTGATGGCTCGTTGCTGCAACAGTATGGTTATTTCCTGTGGCACGGTCTGCTGCATTTTGACTTTGGTCCGTCACTGATGAGTTATCCGGAGCCGGTTGGAAAAATTATCGGAAATTATCTTCCGTATACTCTGATCTTATGTCTGACCTCCACATTTATTGCGTGGATCGTAGGTAACCTGATCGGTCTTCTGGCAGGATTTCGGAAAAATAAAACTTCATCCAAGATTCTGGAAGCAATTGCAATTTTTATTTACCCGATTCCTTACTTCCTGGTAGCGTTGATCTTACAGATTGTATTTGCATTTATATTAAAATGGTTCCCGTTGCAGGCAGTTATCAATACTAAAGGTGGATTTGGTCCTTGGATCGCTTCTGTGGTCAAGGCTTCTATCCTTCCGGGAATCTCACTGCTGTTACTTGGTACCGGATGGTGGATCATCTCCATGAAATCTCTGGCGAGCACCACAGCAGAAGAAGATTATGTACGTTATGCCCGTTTCCGTGGACTTTCCGAGTTCGCTATCGGCAAAAACTATGTAATGCGTAACTCCATTCTGACCCAGATCACAGCACTGGCAATGAGCCTTGGTGGTGTCTTCGGTGGTTCCATCATGACCGAGATTATTTTCGGATACCCTGGAGTCGGTTGTCTGATTCAGGCCGCAATCCTGCAGTCGGATTATAATATGATCCTTGGCTGTATTACGATTTCCATCGTAGCGATTGCTTCAGCAACTTTAATTGTGGACCTGATCTACCCGTTCATCGATCCGCGAATCCGGTACGGCTGATAAGAGGGAGGGACAGACATGAAGAAATTTTGGAAAACAGCCAATTTTCGTTTAAAAGCAGGCTTGATTTCTACTTGCTTTTTCCTGATCATTGGATTCGTAGTATATTTTATCCCACATACAAATCCGTTTACCTATAATACATACCCGAATAATCTGGGAGTTTCTGCTGAACATTGGCTTGGAACTACCAGTATGGGACAGGATATTGTATGGCTGCTGATCGAAGCCATTCACAATTCTTTGATGATTGGTCTGATCGTAGCTACTATTGGTACTGTTGTGGGTGTTCTGGTTGGTCTGCTTGCAGGTTTTGCAGGCGGCGCATTGGACAGAGTGCTGATGATTATCACGGATACTTTCGTAGTAATCCCGTCTCTGCCGATTCTGATCATGATGACTTCCCTGATGAAAGGAAGCTCTACTGTGATTATTATGGCACTTGTTCTTGCACTGTTCGCCTGGGCATGGCCAAGCCGTCAGATCCGTTCCATGGCTCTGACAATCAAAGAGCGTGACTTTATTCACACAGCACGTTTCTCCGGTGAAAGTACCTTACAGATCGTTGTAACGGAGATTCTCCCGTTCGCACTGTCCTGGTCACTTTCCAACTTTATGAATGCAACACTGAGTGCAATTGGTTCAGAATCCAGTTTGGCCGTTCTGGGTCTGTCACCGGGAAACCTGGTTTCTCTTGGTAACATGATTCAGTGGGCAAGAGGATACAATGCAGTCCTTGCTAAGAGATGGCTCTGGATCGGTTCTCCGATTGTTGCAACCGTTATCTTATTTGTTGGCCTGTTCATGTTGATTACAGGTTACAACGATTATCAGGCTAAGAAGAGAGGCAGGTGATAGGTATGCTGAAAATCGAGAATTTGTCAACGTCTTATAAGACAATAGACGGTGATGTACACGTACTCAAGGACATTAACTTTGAGATTAAAGACAATGAGATCTTCGGCATCGCAGGCGAGTCCGGATGTGGTAAAACCACCCTGCTGAACACTCTTTATGATATTGTTGACTATCCGTTGGTGATCGATCAGGGGCGTGTTGTTCTGGAAGGTGAAAAAGACGGAAAGAAATATTCATTCGAATCTGGAAAGATTCGTGACACCTGGTGGAACAATATCGCATATGTGCCACAGGCTGCACAGAGTGTTCTGAACCCGATCGTTCGTCTGAAAACACAGTTTCTGGATTCTATTCCAAAGGACCAGAAAAAGAATGAAAAACCGGAGGAAACTCTGGCAAGAGTTGCTGATTATCTGAAAGAATTGAATCTTTCCCCGGATGTTCTGGAGTCATTTCCATTCCAGCTGTCCGGTGGTATGAGACAGCGTGCGATCATTGCACTGGCAACCTTTATGTCTCCGGGTGTTGTTCTGGCCGATGAGCCGACAACCGCTCTGGACGTAGTTGTACAGAAGGGTATTCTTATGATGCTGATGCGTCTGCAGAAACAGTTAAAGAATACAATGATCATTGTAAGTCATGATATGGGTGTTCATTATCAGATCACAGACCGTATGGCGATCATGTATTCCGGTAGTGTTGCAGAGCTCGGTAAGACAGAAGATATCTTCAATGATCCGATTCATCCATATACAAAGATGTTGGTAGATGCTCTTCCGCGTGTAGGTGAGGATGTACAGCGAGTTGGTATCGCAGGGCGTCCGCCGGCACTGAAGAATCCGCCGCCAGGATGTCGTTTTGCACCTCGTTGTCCGCATGCTACGGATCGGTGCCGCAGTGAAGTCCCGAAATTCCGGGAAATAAGACCGGGTCGTTTCGCTGCGTGTCACTTATTAGAAGAGGAGGTGAAGACGAATGGCTGATAAATTATTGGAAGTAAAAGGCGTCAGCAAGATTTTCCGTGTAGGTGGTATGCTGCGTGGTAAAAAGCTGGTGGCTGTAGATAATGTTTCTTTATCTATCGATGATGATAAACCGGTAATCCTGTCTATCGTAGGAGAGTCCGGTTGTGGTAAATCTACTTTATGTAAGATGATTCTTCGTCTTCATAACCCGGATATGGGTGACATCGTTCTGGATGGAAAATCTTATGCAGATAAAAAAAGCTATGATCCAAAACAGTTCAAACTGGATGTACAGCCGATCTTTCAGAATCCATACGAATCTTTCTCTGCAAGAAAGACCGTAGATACTTACTTGTATAACACTGCTCTTCGTCTTGGCATCGCAAAGAACAGAGCAGAAGCAGATAAAGTTGTTGATGAAGCATTAAAGAGTGTTGGTATGTCTCTGGCAGTCGTAAAAGGAAAATATGCGACTCAGTTCTCAGGTGGAGAGCTGCAGCGTGTATCTATCGCGAGAGCCCTGATTACCCGTCCGAAACTGATCATCGCAGATGAGCCTGTTGCGGCAATCGATGCATCTATGAAGATGAACATCGTAAACCTCTTTAAAGAGCTGCGTGACAAATATAAAATCTCATTTATTTATATTACTCATGACCTGTCGACTGCATACTATGTATCCGATTATATCGCAACCTTGTATCGTGGCTGCCTGATCGAATACGGACCGGCAAAACAGATCATGGACAATCCGGCACATCCTTACACCGAACTTCTGATGAGTTCTGTACCCCGTGTCGGAGACAAATGGGAGAAAGAAATTGCCATGCCGGATATGGAAGGAAAAGAATATGCAGTGGAATACTGTAAGTTCGCTCCTCGTTGTCCGTACGCAACCGATGAATGTCGTCAGAAACGCCCGGGTGCAAAAGATATGGGCAATGGCCGTATGGTACTTTGCTGTCACCCTCTGTGTCAGAAACCAAAGGAAGCGTAAGATAAACTTGCAAAATATAAAAAAGCTGTTGCCTTCGGGATTCGTGAGAGTTCCGGGGACGGCAGCTTTTTTATATTGATGTTATTGTAGTTATGTGAGCGACAAGTTGAAATTTTGTGCTGGAAATATGCTTTTGTTGAGATGGATAGTATGTCGTATATGGAAAAAACAGTGGGTAGATGGTACTTTTGATTTGTGTATATAGCAAAAACGCCCCGGCGATTTCGTTGCGTTTGGAATCGTCGGAGCGTTTTCATATGTCAAATTATTTCAAAGAGTTCGAATATTCCGAAGATTAGAACAGTCCGGTGATCTTTCCTGTCTCGTCTACATCGATCTTCTCAGCAGCCGGTACTTTCGGCAGTCCAGGCATGGTCATGATCTCGCCGGTCAGAGCTACGATGAAGCCGGCACCTGCGGAAACTTTCAGGTTTCTTACGGTTACTTCAAAGTCTGTCGGTGCACCCAGTTTGGTCTGGTCATCGGTCAGGCTGTACTGTGTCTTAGCCACACAGATCGGGCAGTTGCCGAAGCCAAGAGCCTCTAACTGTTTTGCCTGTTTCTGAGCATTTGCTGTCAGAACGACACGTTTTCCACCGTATACTTTCTGTACGATATGGTTCAGTTTGTCTTCGATGGAACCTTCCAGTTCGTAAGCGTATGTGAAGTCGTTTGGTTCCTCTACCAGACGGATCACTTCTTCAGCCAGTTTCAGACCGCCTTCGCCGCCTTTTGCCCATACTTCAGACAGAGCTACGTTTACGCCCAGTTCTTTACATTTTTCTTCTACCAGATCCAGTTCTGCTTTGGTATCGGTCGGGAATGCATTGATGGCAACTACACATGGCAGTTTGTATACATTCTTGATGTTGCTTACGTGTTTTAACAGGTTTGGCATACCTTTTTCCAGAGCTTCCAGGTTTTCTGCATTCAGCTCAGCTTTCGGAACGCCGCCGTTGTATTTCAGGGCACGTACGGTTGCTACGATAACAACTGCGGACGGTTTCAGTCCTGCCATACGGCACTTGATATCCAGGAATTTCTCAGCGCCCAGATCTGCACCGAATCCGGCTTCTGTGATTGCATAGTCAGCCAGTTTCAGAGCCATCTTGGTTGCGGTTACGGAGTTACATCCGTGTGCGATGTTGGCGAATGGTCCGCCGTGTACGATAGCCGGTACACCTTCCAGTGTCTGTACCAGGTTTGGTTTCAGGGCATCTTTCAACAGAGCGGTCATGGCACCTTCTGCATGCAGGTCGTGTGCGGTTACCGGCTTCTGTTCTGCCACTTTACCGTATGTATATCCAATGATGATACGTCCCAGACGTTCTTTCAGGTCGTTGATATCGCTTGCCAGACACAGAACTGCCATAATCTCACTTGCTACGGTGATATCGTAACCGTCTTCTCTCGGCATACCATTGGTCTTTCCGCCGAGTCCGTCTAC